>Ga0074197_1000095_pt1 | contig 143841 bp, 123 predicted proteins | sample EPASupsiteSAE305_FD_64526 | JGI IMG/M metagenome (GOLD analysis project Ga0074197, IMG submission 64526) | Bioremediated contaminated groundwater microbial communities from EPA Superfund site, New Mexico - SAE3-05 reassembly with SPADES | ecosystem: Environmental > Aquatic > Deep subsurface >... | reverse complement strand
GTTTTCACGGAACCGACAACATCAAGCGTAGCGTCTGGAGCGGTGGTACCTATCCCAACATTACCATCCCCCTTAACAACCATGCCAGTTGTGCCAGATACAGTATTAATATATAAATCGGCCCAAGCATTAAGTGCGTTATTATGTGCAAAAACGCCACCAATGCTACCATAGGTTCCGAAGAAAATCTCCTTATCAGCCGTAGCATTAGCCAGCCCCATTCTTCCGCCCCAAGTTCCTAAACTATCGCTACGTACCTGAAGCATTATTCCTGGATTCGTCGTTCCAATACCGACATTGCCGCTAGGTATAATTACATCGCCACCATTACCACCAATTTGAACATCCATAGCCGTGCTAGAAGCATAGTTATAGGCGTCCAACTTCATAATAGTTCCATTATTAAAAAGATAAATTAATTTATTATTTATTCCCGCGCCTACTCCTGTCTGGGCTGGTCCAGTAGCGACTATTGTTGGCCAATTAGGCACAGAGCCAATAACTCCTGCCCCGACAGTAAGACTTTGGGCGGGAGCAGTCGTTCCAATACCGACATTGCCGGTACTTTTAATTACCATGTGCTGAGTTAAAACCGAAGAATTGTCAGTATAAAATTGTAATTCTCCACTATGTGGGACTCCGCCACCCGTAACTACGGCTTTAATTCTGGCTACATTTATCAATGCAGCTGTATTTGTGTAAGCATCAAAAGTAATTGCTCCTCCATTAGTGCCTAAAGATTGAGTAGGATGGGAAATTTTTATACCATCATTGTTTATAACAGTAGATATTTCTAATTTGGCTCCCGGCGCAGTCGCTCCAATCCCGACGTTGCCAATATTAAAATAACTATTTTCAGTTGAGCTTATTAAAGTATTAACAGTGGAACCGTCGTTCGCGTATCCATAAATGTTACCCGAAACAGGCGTAGATAAAATCATCCACCGATTATACCTAGTAGGAGTCGCGTCCGCCCAATTAAAATAAATCATACTATTTAATGTTCCGCTAGTGCTGCCCTGTGGTCCAAAATATAGAGCATCATGAGCATAATCAGTCGTCCCGATATGTAAACCATGCCCGCTATAACCGATCCATTTATTATAATCATCTCCGTAAAGATAAATTAAATTTTTATTTATCGTAGTATTGCTGACCGTTAAAGTATCGGCAAAAGCCCCTTGTCCCTGGACATGGAACTTGTATGTCGGATTAGTCAATCCAATTCCAATATTTCCGGTATTGGCGTTATAAATATTGGTGCCCGAAGTCGTCCATTGTCCGCCTACTCCGGACCAACTGGTTTGACAAACACCGGCGATACATAAACCGCCGGAAGCGTTTATTTGACCTCCTTGGACATCAAGCTTATAACCGGGATTGCTAAGACCGATGCCGACATTGCCGGCCAAAAAATAAGCTTGAACGCCAATCGAGGCATAGGAACGAATTAAACTATTATAGTTTCCGCTCGCGTCATATCCGGCATAATAACCGCCCGAAGCATTAGACCCTAAAACAGATTGACCGCTCCCGGTAACCGCTTGGACTGAGCTGGCATTAACCGTGCCGAAAGTCGGATTAGCGCCGACCACCACCGATTGATTCAGATCATAGCCGTCAACTTTATCGGCGTTGACAGCGTTTGTCGCGCTACCGGCCGTAACGGCGTAAGAAGCAGTCGCGGCGTTGCCGTCATAGCTTGACCAATCCAGATAATGGGTCGGCGCGCCTTCAAATATTATCGCGCTGGAAGAAGCTATCGTCGGGCTGGTTTGGAAGGTCGGCGCCGCCTGGACAATGGAAAAAGCGGATGCCATTAACAGTCCCGATACCAAAAAAATAAAAGTTTTTTTGGACATAAATCTTATCTTAAGTAATAAATTACAATTTTATAAAACCGTAAGCTATTCAACAATCATAACACCGGTATTCATGTTGAAACTAGGGATATCATCGCGGAAAGGATAGACACCGGCTTTAGGGGCGTTAAAAGTGATAGTTTTAGTTGAGCCGCCTAAAACCATGGTCGTCAGACCCATCAAAGAAGCGTTCGGGAAAATAAAAACATGGGTCTGGCCGTCGCTGGCGCTTAACGCTAAAGTCACCTCCGATCCGACTTTTACCCGAAATTCGGACGGAGAAAACCCATTAGCGGTCATCTCTATTTTCACGGCTTGAGACGGAATATCATTATCTTTGACGACTGCCTGTTTAGGGGCATCGGCCGAACCGGGCATGGCATTGAGAGCGGGGCCGGAAATCTGAATAGATTCAACCGGCAAAGGCAAAAAAGCTGGAATATTGGAATTTATGGAAGTATCAATTTCCCTGATATTGCCGGCGGTATCCACATATTGGCCATCAGCGTTTTTGGTAATACCAAAAGAGCCGATATCGGATTCCGGTTGCGCCGAAGAGCCGTCAACCGAAGCCTGATTAGAAATTTTATTTCCGTTAACAGCCGGCGTTCCGGATTTCATTTGATATTTTAGAACTAAAGCGATTATCGCCACTAAAACTATAACAATGACCGAAAAGGCAATAACTATTTTTTTTGTATTCATATATTTGCTTTGTTTAAATTATAACATATTCCCTTATTTACGACAATAATAATCAAACAAGATTTCGCTAATGAAAGGCGAATAAAATTTATCGCTTGAACCGGCGACCTCCACCTTGAGAAAGAAATGGCGAGTTGCCGGCAAATTTATATTATAATTAGTTTTTTTCTCTAATTTCTGCCAAGCTTGGCCATCAGTAGAGACTAAAAATTCAGCTTTATCGGCGCTGGTTGAATCAATATTTAAACGGTCATTGGCTACTTTCACTATCGTGACCAATGAATTATAGCCGTCATGAGACAGAGGCGTAGATACCAGCATGCCCTGATTTACAGGCTTGAATCCGTAATCAATCAAATAGAACCAAGAATCACGGCTATTGCGGCGCAATTTGGCTGCTAGGGTAATAGAAGTGTCGGACACGCTACTTAGCTTAAACACCGCCGACTCATCCCTCCTTTCAAAGATACTATTCAAGACCGCTTCGCCGACTATTTCCGAACCCCGATTCTGCCAAAGCTTAATTAGTACCGGATGATAGGAGGTAGCGCTATAAATATACCAATTAACATTACTCTCAAAGGCGGCAAAGACAATCTCCGGCTTAAAGCCGCCGTTCATTATCCTAATGTCAAAAAATTGACTGACATCATAAACTTTATCACCCTGCAAATGATAAGCGATTCCTTGATAGGCGCCATAAATCAACAAAAAATTATTCTCGCCGCCGCCAAAACCGAAAACACCGAAATAAGGAGATCTAATCGGCTCTGGCGTTAAAATACGAATAAAGTTCAGGCCATCAAAATAATAAGCTAAACCTTCATAGTTATTACCGTTTTTGATGGTAAAACCAACCAGCCAGCGTTTGGATAATGAACCGATAGACAAAGCCGCGAGGTTATTGCCATCCAATTCTTTGGGAAATGGTAACTTCTCGCCATTAAAAAATAATTCTGATCCCTTCTGCTCCAAACATCGGTTGCCTAAACAGCGCTCATCATTATAAAATCCTTGGAAAAGATTGAGTCGAACGTTACTAAGCGCTTCCCGGCTAGCTGCATCCAAAGCATCGCTTTCAGCAAAGGCATAATCGGGCTGGAAATGATAAGCGGCCGCCAACTCGTCATAATACATATTAGTTTTTTGGGCATCAATATATTGGCTATTGGCAAAAGTGTCAAAATAAGAACCAAAGAACAAAGTCGGATCGGCGATATTGGGCAAGAGTTCCGGTTGATAACCGGAAGCGACTGGAGAAGAAGAGGTTGCGGCTGATGAACCGGGTAAAGATATAATCGGCGAGGAAGAAGAAGTTATAACCGTTGCAACCGCTGTCGGGCTAGAACCGCTGTCAATCGGCGAATTAACAAACGATGAAACCTTGGCTGGCTCGTCAAAAGCGGAAATGAACTTCAAATTTATCAAAAACAAACAGAAAAAATAAACAATGAAATAATAAATTGTAGCGATAGCCGCCACAATTAAAATAAGGGATATTTTTTTTCTGATGGAAACATGAGACTGATTCAACGACATAAAATAAAACTAAATTCTACCATAGTCATTTTAATTATAACACAAAAAACATAAACCACATAAAAACATCGGCTTGAGAGCCGATGTTTTTATGTTAATTTGAGATTTTTAAATTATTTTACGATCATAGTGCCGGATTCACCGCGGGCACGATGATTACCGACGTTACAATAGAAAACATAAGAACCGGGTTGAGTCGGAGCATTGAAAGAAATCACTCTGGTTTCTTGAGAGTAGACGCCAATGCCGATGGCTGATAAATTTGGATCCTCAAACACCAAACTATGGGCGAAAGCGTCGGTAGCGGTAATGGAGACGGATACTGCCGCCCCCGGCTTAACGGTAAATTCTTTAGGATTGAAGCCGGCCGCGCTAACCTCTAACTTAATAACGCTAGGCGCCAAGTTTTCGGCTTTAACCGGGCCGCTCTCAGACGGAGCTAAAGGAGAAGTCTGTTCCACATTATTGACAGTCTGCTCGCCTTCCAAGTTGACAACTTTATTATCCTTGGTAATAGCGCTGGCACCAGGGGCTATGATAGTCGCATCTTTAAGAATATCATTAACGACTGGAGCAGCCGCAGTCGTATCTGCCGGGTTGCCGTTCTCTGTACCAGCAGTGTCGCCGGTTGCCGGCTGGTTACTCTGGTCCCCTGTCATGTTGGCGCTCTTTTTGTTCTGGAAAGCGGCCACTACTATAATCAAGACAATTACCACAATGACCCCCAGAAGGATTAACATTTTTTTAGATTTGTTTTCCATATTTTTGTTTACTTGGTCACCTGGCGGCCAAGAAGCCGGGGAGACTATTTATTATAATTTATACCGTTATTATAGCATAATCGCTAAAAAAACGGAATATTTTTAAAAATTTAATAAGCTATCTTTAAGCCGGAAACAGATTGATCTTTAGCTCGAGTCGGCCAGTCGCGCCAATCAAAACGCTTGGCGGTCAAACGATAAGAAATCTCCACCGCTCTGTCGGATCGAAAAATTATCTTATCGTCGTCAATCAAATAATAGATTTGCGCAAATTTTCCGTAAGGAGTCGCGACCACATCGACCGACTCCTTGTGAAAATCAACGACTCGGCGCCAAACCCAAAGGTCGCTTCCCTCCTCTATCTTAGAAAAATCAATTACCGCCTCATATTCTTTGGCGTAATTTAATTTATTCACTCTAATCTTGCCAGTGTATTCTTCTTTGACTCCGCCGGAGATGGAAGGAGCAAAGGTTGAATAATTTATTCCCTTAATATTATAAAGCGGGTCAATTGTAGTCGCGGTTAATTTGGATACTGTCAACGTATTGATATTGGAAATATTATTATTGCCCATATTAATCGCCCCGGTCATCGTTCCTCCGGAAATCGGCAGGTATAGCGCGGAGGATGTTCCTAAAACGGAATCAATATAGCCCTTGGTGACAACGTCGGCGTCAGCAGTCGGCAAAGCGACGTTGCCTATTTTAAAGTTGCCGGCCAAGATAGAGTAGCCGGTTGAAGGTAAAATTTCCAATTTGGCCGTCGGAGTTGACGTGCCGATGCCGACATTTCCGGAAGCTAATATATAAAGAGACGGGCTGGAACTCTGAAAAATATAATTGGAAGCGCCGACCGAATCGCTGCTTAATCTTAAGGTCGCGCCGACGCAAATGCCGCCGATAAGTTCATAACCCTGGGCGCAGGCCGAGCAAACCTCGGTACATTGGTTAAAAGAGGTGCAGTTAGACGGGACACTGACGTTTAATTTGCAAGTTCCGGAACAATTAGTATAGCCGGAATTACAAGTTAAAACACAGGTATTCACATTACAGCTAAAGGCATAAGTGCCTCCGGTCGGATTGGCCGGACAAGCCGCCGTTGATTCCACTTCGCAGACCAGAGTATTGCCATTACACCAAGATTTTAATTCCGCCCAGTTACAAAAGACTCCGGCTTTCATCGTATTGGTTTCGCAGCCGCGCGCGGAAGTATCCGCCCGGGCGGCCGCGGCCGATAAAACCCCAAAAAAAATTAAAGATAAAAGTAAAAACTTATGTTTCATACTATCTACATTATACAATATAAATTTGTTAAAACAAAGCGACAAAAGCGATGGCGGTTATCAATGTCTACTGGCAGCAAGCGTAACTGCGAGCGGTCGCACAAGAATTCAAAGAGCCGAAACCGTCGCCGCTGCTTAATTTGATCCAGACGGTTCCATAGTTTCCGGCCGTAGAGCTGGTCCAACCGATACAGTCGTTGGCATTAGCCGTATAAGCCGGCGGACCGTTAGAAACCCACAAAGTCGTTCCGACCGGAATGCTGGAACCAGACCCATTATTAATGGAATATAATATTTCTTCAGTAGTACAAACATGAGTGCCGGCCAAAGTCGCCGCGCATAAAGCGTTAGCTCCGGAATATCCGCTCTGCAAACCGTTATAGGTAGACGGAGTGGAAGTCGCATAAATGGCCGAACCGCCGACGCTTGATAGGGCCGAATTAACCCAACCCAGAGTGACAACATCGTTATCATCAGTCGGCAAAGCGACGTTGCCGATCCGAAAATTACCGGCCAGGATGGAATAGCCGGAAGCGGGAACGACTTCCAGGCGCGCTATGGGAGTGGTGGTTCCTATTCCGATGTTACCTCCGTTTGTTAATGTCATATATTCGGAACTTCCGGAATAGAAGTGGGTTCCTCCCGCAGCCGCCACTAAAGCCAGGCCGTTTGCCATGGCGTTTTCTGAACGCAGCACTGCTCTGTTTGGTTGATTATAAGTTCCTGCGGTATAAGTGGAGCCGTATGTCGTAAGCATAAATCCTGCATCTAAATCATTCTTCAAATACAATCTGGCTATTCCCGCGCTATTATTATTATTTATATATGTTGCTATTTGCGCGCTGTTCGAACCAGAAATATGTAATAATGCTCCAGGGCTAGTCGTCCCAATTCCTAAATTTCCACCATTAAAATATGAATCGCCACTACTGTTTATCCTAATATTAGCCGTATCGTTAGTATCATAAAGATAAACTTCACCGTTTAGATCATCACTTGCTCCACCGTACACATAAAATCTATTTTCACCATTATTGCTTCTTACGATAAAATCACCGTTCTGAAGATGCAATTTATAATTTGGATTGCTGGTCCCTATCCCGACATTACCGCTATTCAAACTCCAAATATTTCCCGCGGTACTGCCGTCCCATAACGATATGCTGCTGGTCGCCGAAGCGACAAACGAATCCACGTAGCCCTTGGTGGCGGCGTCCGAATCGGCTGTCGGCAAAGCGACATTACCGATTTTAAAGTTGCCGGCCAAGATGGAATAGGCGGAAGTCGGAACTACTTCTAAACGAGCAAGAGGAGTTGTCGTCCCAATGCCGACATTGCCAGCGCTGGTAATTCTCATCCTTTCGTTCGCCAAGGGATAGCCACCCGTATTAAACCTCATATCCCCGCTAGTTCCGGCCGCCGCTAACACTAAAGAACCGGCTGTTTTTTCGGCAAATAAACCAACTGAGTCCGGCGGTAAATTAATTCCGGAATTAGAATAGGTGCTACCGGTAGACAAAAATTGTCCCACAAATCCGGCGGTATAATTTGAAAAATCAATGGAAACATACCGCGATGCCGCAGAAGCGTTAGCGGCTGACAATTGTAAAATTAAACCCTTGCTGGCTCCTCCGGTCAGGGCGTCAATATGCAACTTGCCAGTGGGATTTGTCGTCCCGATGCCGATGTTGCCAGAAGACAAAATTGTAAATAGCCTTGTTCCATTGCCAATAGTATTTCCCGTGAAGGCGCTTTTTGCCTCTGAAATTATAGTGAAAAATCCGGCATTATCAAAAGCGAAAGCGGCGCCAGAAGTGCCAGCCAATAAGCCGGCGGCCTTGCCGCTGCCGTTACTATTAATCACTGCCATTGTGGGCGTTAAAGCAGCGCTTCCAGTCGAAAATCTAAAATCAGAAACTCCGCTGATAGCATTTAAAAGAGACTGCGGAGTGGTTGTCCCAATTCCGACATTACCGCTATTTAAATTCCAAATATTTCCCGCGATACTGCCGTCCCACAAAGAAACGCCGCTGGATGAAAAAATTGAATCAACATAACCCTTAGTGGCGGCGTCAGCGTCGGACGTCGGCAGGGCCACATTGCCGATTTTATAGTCCCCGGATAATATTGAATATCCGGTCGCCGGCACGACCTCCAAACGCGAAGTTGGGGTAGTTGTCCCGATACCAACTAAGCTACTCGGGGAAATCAGCAAAACTGGAGACGCGCTCTGGATGATATTCGTGCCGGTCGTGCCCAAACCGGCCGAGTCAAAAGATAATTTTAAAGACGGTGCCGTTCCCTCGCAAGTATTGGTACAGGCATTAAAAGTTTCCCAGGTTTCACAAGACTGAGTTGCTATACAAGTATGATTCGTACTGCATAATGAATAGCCGCTTGTACAAGACGCGCATTCACCGACGTTACAATTAGAATTAACCAGACTGGCGCAATGCAGAGCCGGATCGTTATAGGTACAGCTGCGAGTCGGGTAAGCGCTAGCGGTGCATAATAAGTAGCTGGCTTGGCAAGTACTGCAGGCGCCACAAGAATCTAAGCCGGTACAGGGAGCGACTGGGGTTAATTCGTTAGTCGGACAATAACCGACATCCATTAAGCGGCACGAACCGCTGCAATAATACTGCTGAGTCGGTTCGCTCGGACAGCCGACGCCCAAAGGACTGGCCGTCGGACAAACGGTCGTCGCGCTCACCGAAGAAGCGAATAAAAATCCACCAAAAATTAAAATTAGGAATATAAAATATTGTAATTTTCGCTTCATAATCATGCTTTAATTATACAGGAAAAAATAAGGACTGTCATTGACAGCAAGCCAATCTCAAAATATTGTTGCATTGAATCAATAAGCCGCGTCCCTCGGTATAACCGGTTGCCGGTTTCTGCCAATAAGCTCCATAAGCGGCCGAAGACCCGCTGGTGCGCGCATCGCAATCATTGGCTAAAGCCGTATAGGCTGGCGGTCCGTTAAAAATCCAGGCGTCTTGATCGGGCGGGGCTCCACCGTCTTTAATCGTATTTAAAATTTCAAAAGCGGCGCAAACATGCGAACCGGAATAAGCGGCGGCGCATTGAGCATGAGCATAGGCGTAACCGGCGTTTCCGCCGTTATTACCGGAATAAGTGGCGCTAGTTACCCCGATAAAAGAAGCGATAGAAGTAATTGAGCTGGTCGCCGAAGCGACAAACGAATCCACGTAGCCCTTGGTGGCGGCATCGGCATCGGCTGTCGGCAAAGCGACGTTACCGATTTTAAAGTTTCCGACCAGGATAGAATAACTGGAAACGGGAACGACTTCCAAGCGCGCTACGGGGGTAGTCGTTCCAATCCCGATATTACTTGCAATTAAAGCTCCGCTATAATTTCCTTGCGTTCCGTTACCGACACCAATTTTATTTGCTGATAAACGAGAAATGCCTGTATCCGCTGCGGTAATAGCAGTCGTACCGCTAAAACCAAACACGCCGGTAGAGGCGAGACGCGCGCCCGCGGCGGCAGGAAGGATATTCATATCCACGACCACGCCAGAATAAAATACATGGTCGCCATTTGAAGTAGTAATGTATTCAAAGTGTCCTCCGGAAGTAAATCCAAAACCCAATTCAAGGCCGGCGGCTTTATACAGCATCAACTTTGGATGTAACCCCCTGCTATTGCTATACGTGCCCCCCATATCAATAACCACGGGAGCTGCTAAAGCAGAATCAACATTTGTACCTAATTTTATTACCGTACCGGTATTAAGTGGGGATGTAATAACTCCATTAACCTCTAAGGCACTTGATGGGCTCGTCGTCCCAATTCCGACATTACCCGCGCTGGTAATTCTCATCCATTCCCGCGAACCAATCCCCGATTTTGTGGTCATAAATGACAAGTAGCCATCAACTAATCCGGAAGTTGCATTTTCCTTGGCTCCTTTAATGGCGCCAAATCCGTACATTATATTATTTGTAGTATATTTTCCCCCCAAAGACAGTGTTCCGCCTTTATCAATAGCAAAGGCATCGGTGGTGTTAATCGCAAAATTGTTATATCTATATAAATTCAATACTGCCTTGTCAACATCATTAATTTCCAATTTACTGGTCGGCGCCGTCGTCCCTATCCCGACATTACCGCTATTCAAACTCCAAATATTTCCCGCGGTACTGCCGTCCCATAACGTGGATATGCTGCTGGTCGCCGAAGCGACAAACGAATCCACGTAGCCCTTGGTGGCGGCATCGGCATCGGCTGTCGGCAAAGCGACATTACCGATTTTAAAGTTGCCGGCCAGGATGGAATAGCCGGAAGCGGGAACGACTTCCAGGCGCGCCGTCGGATTTTCAACTCCGATACCGACATTGCCAGTAGAATATATAGAGGTGCCTTTAATAAGACCATTGACGTCAAGACCGGAAGCTGGAGCCACGGTCGCGATGCCGACCGGACCGTTCAAAGACACCGGCAACCAAGTGTTCACGAAGTCATCAAATAAATCGTTCCAGTTTTGCGAGGTCAAAGTATCATTAAACAGCTTGTCATAGCTTGAAGTGGCATGATAAGCCTGGACAATATTCGGATTCATTGTCAACGCAAAAACTCCGTTTAATACAAAAACGGCTAACAAAATTTTTGATTTCAATCTTAGAAATCGAGACATTAAAAATTTATTCTTTTATATTATTCTTAGTTTAAATTATAGCATTTTACCATTATCATGCCAAGCATTTTTAACCTAAAAAATCCGAACTAAATCCGGATTTCTACGCTGCGCTTTGATGTTTGATATTCTCCGATGGAGCGAAACACCAGAGGAGGAAATTCCACAAAATAAATATCATAGCTGCCGCCTCCCTGCAGATCGCCTTGAAAAATTAACTCACCTGGATTATCCGCATAGGCATAGCCTCCCTGTCTCAGCTCCCAAAGCAGCTTCTCCGCTCCGGCTTCAGCCGCGTAATAAGCTTTAGTGGATTGGGACTGGATACTGCCGGCCTTAATGCCCAAAAAAACCACATAAGCGCCGCTCATAGCCACCAGTAACATGCCGGCCATAATAAACATGGTCATAACCAGAGCACTGCCGGATTTTTTCCTTCCGCTTAATCTATAAATTAGATTTTTCATAATTATTTATAATATCGCGAAGTCATGGTTGTTTGAATATCCATTTCCGATTTGAATTCCCCCTGCCCCAAAGCATGGGCTTTTAAGCTTAAAGTAATGGCCGGCTGAGTAGTGGAGGCGACGCCGGTGGCGGCGATGAAAGCCAGGCTGTCAATCTTAATTTTAGCCGGAGAAATATAATCAGAGTCCGTACCGCGCGTAATTCGGAAACGTTGCTGTTCGCCGATTGCATCCAAAGAATAAGTGACGCACTGCTTGTAATAATTTTTAAAATATAAGGTCGCGCCGTTAGCATTGCTGGAAATTATATATATTTCATCATCGGGAATACCGGGACAGACGCCCTCGTTCTTTTGGGCCATTCTAATTTCTTTGCCGACAACTTCCAAAAAATATTTCAAACTCTCCTGGACGTTCTGGGTAGCGAGAGCGTTGCGTTGGCTGTCTATCACCATCTTAAAAATCTGGGTCATAGATAAAATTATCACCGAAAACAAAGCGACTGAGACTATCACTTCCATCAAAGAAAAACCGGCTGATTGTATGGCTTTTTTAGACATATTGATTAGCGCCAATTATATAGAATCGTTTCCAAATCATAGTTATAATTTCGGCCGGTTTCCGACCAACTGATAGTTACGACCACCCGCAAGGCACTGGAGTCAACCGCCGCAATCGTAATCAGGCGGGAAAAAATAGTCTGATTCATCTCCAACGGGTTGTTAGTGTAGAAATCAGAGGCGTCTTTCCTTAGAATCAACTCATCCGGATTTGCTGAATTATGAGCTTGCGGCGCCGTATCCGTATAATCCATGAAGTATTGGCCATCCGCCAATTTGTCATCATAAGGCAACCCTGCGCGCCAATTGGAATCGCGGACTTTACGGATTAATTCCACTCCTTCTTGAGCCAATTGGTAAGCGATTAAGTTGCTTTTATTGTAGCTTTGGCTCTGGATATTCTGCACTATCAGCGATAACACCCCAATTAACCCCATAGACATCACGAACAAGATGACTATCACCTCTATAATGGTAAAACCGGATTTTAATGAATTATTTTTCATAATCAATCCAAGACTTCAACCAGCCCTAAAAAATTAACGCGGACGGTTTTAACCGAATTATTTCTCCCCTCGATCAATTCTATTTCCAGGGCGGAAGAAGTCGCGGTTGCGTCGCGATAAATATTGGTTCGCGGATCGGGCGGCAAAAAAGTCACGGTCGCCGCCGTGGCCTCAACCCCGCCATCGGTCGTTAATTTTGATATTCTGATGCCTGGCGGCAAAACAGTTTCTCTGCCGCCATATTCCTGACGGGCTTCGGTCGCCGGATCCATACTCATGGAGCCGGAGGTGCCGGGCGCATCCAAGTCGGCAAATAGGGTATAATAGTCATTATTGACATCAAAAGCGATTCCCCAGCCGCCGGCCGGGACAGCCCCGTTATATTTGACCAGGCCCAATGTATCATTTTGAGACAAATGAAAGTCAGCCACTAGATTCTGAGCGGTCATAATTAAATCAGTCCGTTTATTGGCCGCGCGATAATTAGCAATAAAAAGAGCAGTCACCATGGCAATCATGGAAATACTGACGATCATTTCCAACAAAGTAAAAGCGGGTTTAAGTAAAGATTTCATAGATTATTCGGCTTTAACTTCCCGCCAGATAGGCAGTCCGTAATTTATTCTCAAAGTCGCGGCCATGCTGCAGACATAAGCATCGGAATCGGTCACGCGCAAAGTAATAGTGGTGCCGGTAGCATGAAAAAAAGTAATGGCCGTCGTGGCTCCGGTCGTATCGCCGATAATAGCCGAGGGGTCGGTCGTGGTCCAAAGATATTGGCAACTCGGGCTGTAGCAGCTTTGTGGCAGAGACGGAGAACCGGACGAATAGAACTGGGAATCACTGACAAAATCGGTGGAAGTTCCCACCAAGACGTCAAATGGAGACCAAGTAAAAAACGGGGTGGGAAACTCATGCAAATAGGTGGTAAAAGTCTTGATATTGCCATCGGGATTGCCATCCGTCTGCTCATCGGTAGAACCGTCATGATCATCAACTGTGCCGTATTGGTACCAAGGCGTCGGCTTATATTCTTCGTTTTCCAGATAATACAATCTGACCCACCAATAATAACTGGTATTATAATTTAAATTTTGGCAGTTAGGATCGGCGTTGGGAATAATATACTGCGTGGCGACCGAGGGTGTCTTAACGCCGCTCCAACAAACATAGTCGCCGGTGCTGGTTGCGAAACTCGGACTAGTATTGACCACGACTTCATAACCGGCCTGCGCACCGCTCCGCGCGTACCATTTTAAGACCGCCTTCAAGGCGCCGCCATTACAAGCTTCGCTATAACTCCAATTCGGAGCCGATAAATGTCCGAGCTGGAGATTGCTGATATAAACTTTATAGTCGCGTGTTGTACAATTCCCGGCGCCGCCGAGCTCGCTTTCGCAATTAAAACTCAGCCAACCGAGATTGCTGGAAGCGTTGCCGACAAAATCTCCAGGCATAATGCCGTGTCCGGGCAAGACGGAATTATTTAAATAATCCCAGTTTTGATTCTTGACCGGCGTCGTGGTGGCGCTGTCTAAAAGCAGCCAATCACCGGTGCCGTCCACGCGCGCCCAGCCGTAGACATTTTGATCACTCGGATTATAACAGGCCCAGCAGCCGTTGCTGGGATTACAAGTACTGGGACAATGGGCATTGATGCTGGCGCCGCCGTCCGGCGGCGTGCCGCTGCCGTCGAAAGAGATTAAGCCGAGGGAATAATTCCAAGCGTCTCCGGAAAAATTATTATTGGAATCAATAGAAACGTGGTGGATAATACTGGTGCAAGGCGGCACATAGAAACGGAATCCGGGAGGAGTGGTCAGATTGCCGGAAACATCCAATCTATCTCCGGTCACATCGTCCAAACAATCAAAGTAAACATATTGATATTGGTCCCCCAGCCAGCCGGCGCCGCGAACGGTGGAAGTGGCCGCTTCAACGTTATTGGATACGAAAAAACTGACGATTAATAGAATCGCGACCGAAAAAATAAACTCATTTTTCTTTGTCATCCGTATCATAACACGATTACATTATAGCATGTCGGGAGCATTCTTTGAAATAAACAAATAATTTAAAAAGGCTTCTTTTTCTTCATTATAGCTTTGTTAAACTATTTTCTGGCGTGGGCCGAGGGGGCAACCTCCGGGACCGCGCAGGAACCATAAAAATATCCCATCATGGAGATTTTTATTTACTGAACAAATCTAACCCGATCTTTTTCAAAAAATCCCTGCCCTTCTGTATCATCTCCAATCGCCCCGCTTCAGCCTCATCATCATAACCGGCCAGATGCAAGAGGCCGTGAACAAATAAAAAATAAAGTAAATATTCTGCCAGCCGTTTTTTGGCGGCGGCGCTTTTCATCAATCCGATATCCAGCCCGACCTCCAAAAACATAGCCTCGTATTTCCGGGGTTTTTTTGTGTCGGCAATATTAATAACTATTTCATTTTCTTCCGTGAACGACAAAACATCGGTCTCCTTGTCAATTCCCCGATAGCTCCGATTCAGGCTCCGGAGGCGCGCCGAACCAACAATCGCCAACGAGATATTGCCCTTCATCTTGTAAGCGCGCGCAAATTTATCAGCGATTGAAAGAAGCTGGCTGAAATTTATTTTTTCCGTCGTTGTATTGTTGATTTCTAGCATATTTGGCCAACAAGCTTTTAATTTAAAAAGTATTTAATTTGTATTAACTTAATCTTTATTAGGCTGATTTCAGCGTGATTCCGGAACCGCGAAGGAGCTGGAAAGATCTCCCGTTAGGAGGGTTCTATTTAATCAATCTTCTTATTTTTCTAATCAATCCATAGCATCCATACAACCTGGGGCGAAAAATCACGTCATAAGTTCCCGGATAAGTTTCAACCCGGCCGCCGAAACCTAACTTGAAACGCGTCACCCCCGGCCATTTCCGCGCGCTGATGCCGTAAAAGTCATAATACTTATAGCCTTCGGCTTGAGCCTGTTTGATTACGGACCACTGCAATAGATAAGGCGCCATCACATTCCTAAAATCATTGTCGCTGGCGCCATGCATATAAGTAACTTTATCGCCCCAAAAGCAAAATAAACCGGCGGCGATATCTTTCCCTCCGAAAGAAGCGAAATATAATTTTATCGGATTGTCGGCCGAAGCCGACAATAGATTTCTATAATGGTCGGCCGCATGGAATCGAAAAGCATCGCGCTCGCCGGTCAAACTCATCAGCCGCCAAAACTCGTCAAAATCAGCCGCGCCCCCCTCTCTTATCAGCACCCCCTTCTTCAGCGCCAAGTTAATATTATAGCGCGTCTTTTGATGCATATTTTTTAGCAATTCTTCCTCGTCTGACAATAAATCCAATATCAAAGTCTCCCGGGGCTGCAAATCCAAAGTTTTTTTAATTTTAAATCCCGCCTCGGATGCCCCATCCGTTTTCCGTGCCGGCGGATTTTTCGGTTCAATTCTGAAAAAAAGCGCCCGCGCTTCTATTTTTTTTATTTCCGCATAGAGAAAACCCTCAGTTTCCGATCTTTCGTTCTCCGATAAAGCCGAAGAAAAAATCGGTCCGCGCGGCGCGTACCAATATGAATAACCGGCCGTAAGCGCATGTTTCATAATCGTCGCGACCGCTAAAATATTGGTCTCCGATCGCACTCCGATTCTGAAAATTTCAACTTTTTCCGATTGCGCCAACTCTCCCCAATACCAAGATTCCAAAAACTCCGCCCCGCGCTTGTCGGCGGCGTTGGAAACAACACTGTCCAGTTCTTCTTTTTTCGTCAAATAAAATAATTCCATGGCTAAATTATAGCATACTTTTTCAAATTTCCCACGATCATGCCAATCAAAAAAGAGCCAAATATGGCTCTTTTCTTAAAATAAATTGCTAAATATTAATTGATTCCGGCCGGAGTGGCAGTCTGCATCGTATCGCCGGTGATCGCGTTGACAGTGGCTCCCAGGCAGTACCGGATAGTATAAGAGGCGTTGCCGCCGGTTGACGCCGCCTGATAAGCATAAGTATATTCTGTCACATTGCTGCCGCAATTAGCTCCGTCTGTCGGAAGCGGAGCGCTGGGAATTTGGCGCAAGAAAACACCGTTGGCGCTGGCGATAGATTGGCCGGCGGTGACTGAGGCTGTGCTGGGATAATCGCTCGTGTCGTTATAATACATCTCCAGAGCCGTCTGGATCTGCTTAACGTCAGAAATACGCTTGGCATCGCGGGCTCTGGCTCTAGCCGTATTTAAGGCTAAAATTGAAAGAGTTGACAGCAAGCCGATAATGGCGATAACTACCAATAACTCAATCAAAGTAAAACCTGATTTATTGTTTTTCATAAAGGCACCTCCCATCAAAATTAGCAATTCTCGGTTTAAAGCGTGCTAAACCGACTGCCAAAGATGAAGTTAATTTGTAAATTTATATAAGTTAACAAGTATCAAATTTCTCTGGATATCAACAGATATTGATAGTATAGCATTTTCAATATTAGAGCGCAATACTTTTTTTCAATTTTAGAACTGACTGGCTAAATTGTACATCGGCAATAAAACCGCCGCTACCATAATACCAACGCCGACACCCATAACCACCATAATCAAAGGCTCCATTAATTTGCTGAGATTATCAAGCATATTACTGCTCTCCCGAACATAAAAATCAGTAATCCGATCAAGGACCGAATCAATCTTGCCCGTCTTCTCTCCGATAGAAATCATTTGCGGCACCATTTTAGGCACATAATCGGAAGCTTCCAATATCGTTGAAAATGGATTGCCATCATTAATCGATTCCAGAGTCTCTAAAATTAACTCTTTATAGACGAGGTTGCCGACGACTTCGGCGACAATCTCCAAACTTCTGGTGATAGTAACACCGCCCTTGAGTAGGGTAGACAGGGAGCGGGCAAAACGCATTAAATAAATATATTTGAAAAGATTTCCAAAAATAGGCAAGCGCAATTTAATGACGTCAATATTACGGCGACCGGTGTAAGTCTTGAGATAAAGCCTAATCGCGATTATCAAAGCGATAATCGCTATAATAATCAACACGGCATAAGCCCGCAAAAAATCGGAGGTGCCGATGACTATCCGGGTAGACAACGGCAGTTCAGCGCCAGTTTCCGTCAATATAGCCGTCAAATTTGGAATCACATAAACCATGAGGACAATACCGACGCCAAACAAAGCGGAAATGATAAAAATCGGATAGATCATCGCACCCTTGATCTTAGACGTCATATCATAACTTTTTTCCATCTCGTCGGCCAGATAGCTCAAGACGTCATCCAATTTGCCGGAAGTCTCGCCGCTTCTGACGATATTCACGAAGAATTCTGAAAATATCTTCGGCCGCTTAGCAAAGGCGTCTGATAAAAATGCGCCGCTTTCGACTTCAAAGGCAATATCTGAAATCATATTCTTCAAGGAGATGCTGTTAGTCTGATCAATCAATATCAATAAAGACTCTACCACCGGCACATTAGCGGAGATCATGACCGAAAATTGACGAGAAAAGACGACTAAATCTTTAGTCTTAATCGGAGCGATAAAACGAGAAATTTTACTCAAAGTAGTGTCGGTGACATCCGCTAAACTAACAATAGTCAATTCTTTCTTGCTGAGTTTCACGGCAACCTCGCTTTCGGATAGACCGACAATCTCTCCCCGCTTAATTTTACCATCCGTATCCCTGGCTTTATATTTAAAAATCGGCATAAAAATTAACTTTCAATAACTCTTAAGACCTCCTCGATAGTCGTCTTCCCCTGCAAGATCTTGATAATACCGTCTTGTTTGATAGACAAGAAGTCTTCTGTTCCCTTAACCGTATTGATATCCAGATTAACCTTACCCTCGTCAATTATCTGGCGCAACTTATCGTTAATCTCAATCACTTCCGCGATAGCCACACGGCTGGAATATCCGGTCATTTCGCAATGCGGGCACCCGACCGCTTTATACACCTTATGGCTGTCTAGCGGTTTCTCAATATCCTTTAAATCGGGCAATTCGTCTTGAATCACGCTAAGCGGCGCCTCTTTCAATTCGGCGACTAATTCCTGGACCGCTTCGGCGGCAAAAGTCGTTTCTTGCTTGCAATATTCGCATAAGCGCCGCGCCAAGCGTTGAGCGACAACCGTTTTCAAAGTTGAAGATAGCAAAAAGCGCTCTATCTTCATATCCAACAGACGAAAAACCGCTCCCAAGGCGTCATTGGTATGCAAGGTCGATAACACCAAATGTCCGGTCAAAGAGGCGTTGATGGACAATTCGGCCGTTTCTTCGTCACGGACTTCTCCGACCATAATAATGTTGGGATCTTGGCGTAAAAGAGAACGCAAGCCGTTGGCGAAAGAAAAGCCGACTTTCGGCCGCACCTGCGATTGATTGATTCCTTTGATTTCATATTCAATCGGATCTTCCAAAGTAGAAATATTAACGCCTTCTTGGTTCAAGATGGTCAGCATGGCGTATAAAGTAGTCGTTTTACCGCTGCCGGTCGGACCGGTAACCAAGAAGATTCCGCTGGTCTTTTTCATACCCTCGCTAATGCGCGACAACGCCAGCTTATTAAAACCTAATTCCTCCAGACCGGGCGCTCCTTTAGAAACATCCAAAATTCTCATGACGACTTTTTCGCTACTGGCCAGGGGCAAAGTGGAAACACGGAAATCAATCTCCCGGTTATTGACGATTAAACGGATGCGGCCGTCTTGCGGAATCCTAGTTTCATCCAATTTAAGTTTGGCCAAAACCTTAATGCGGGCGATAATCGCGTTGTGGATGCTTTTCGGCAAAGTCAAAGAAGTATGCAAAATACCGTCAATCCGATAGCGGACGCGGCTTTCTTTATCAAAAGGTTCAATGTGAATATCGGAAGCGCGCGCTTCAACGGCATGGCGGATAATAACCGAGACGATGCGCGAAACCGGGGCGCTGTTGATATCTTCGGTGTTGAGCTCCTCGTTCTCGGTATTGACGGCCACCAAATCTTCACCCTCTTCCTTGGCCTTGATTTCCAAAGCGCTGGAAATTTCTTCTTCAATTTTCTGGTATTGCTTGAATATTTTCTGCCAACCGGCATTAGAAATCAAAAAATATTGGACTTGGAGCTTTTCATCGGCCGCCAAAAAATTGACCGCCTCCATCGCTTTGAGATTAGGTTCCACCAAGCCGATCTTCAAAACATTTCCTTCCCGAGCGAAACAGATAACTTTATAAGTCTTGGCGATTTCTTCCGGTAAAAATCGCACCGTTTCTTCCGCCACGTCCTCTTCATTGACCAAATTATAATAGGGCATGCCATAAATGGCGGAACGCGCCTCCGTCAGCTGCTCGTCGCTTATTATTCTATTGCCGAGCAAAAAACCGCTTAGGTCGGTTTTATCCTTCAAAACAATTTTTCTGATATCCTCAGCCTTAGCGGCGTCAATCATTTTTTTGGATAACAATATACTGATCAGTTGTTCATTTTTATCCATAGAATCATTTTTTCTTAACATTGAAAGGCGCATTATTACCTTGAGCGCAATGCAGCACGAAAATTTCTTCGCTGCTGGTCGCGGCGCCCGCCGCCGCTAGAATAGACTGGCTGGCACTATCCGGCCGCCAACAAATATTGTCAAAATTAAAATCAGCGACTTGATTGACTAAAGAAGTGAAGCGCGGCAAGGACAAAATGCCGACATCCAAAGCGCTGGAGCTGGCTATGGCCACGACGGTCGTACTGATATCCGTCACTCTCGCCGCCGAATCAACTCCGGTTTTCTGGCGTAAAACAGTCAAAATAGACCCGCGGAAAATAAATAAAGCCAAGCCTCCCAGAATAACGAGAATAATGACGACATAGAGGACGATAGCGGAATTTTTTTTCATAAGGCTAAAGAGATTTGTAATAATAAGTGGTAATCACGACTGTGGCGGAGCTGTCCGACGGTGAAAAACTGATACTTGTCACATCGAACAAGCGCAGATTATTTTCTAAAATACGGAGCAGATTCTTAAAACCAGGGTAATCTATCGCCAATAAGCTCAACTGGATGCTGACGGTGCCGATTTTTTTATTATTAGCTACCGCAGGCGCGTGAGGGCCGACGCCGATTTGACCGGGGACCAGCGTAGCCGGCTTGGAATTTTCATCCTCTGGAGAAATAATAATATTGGAAATAAGCCAACCGCCGCGAGCGATAATTTCCTCCAACTCACCGAACAATCTTTCTCGAACATAACTGTCGGGCAAAACGCTGTTGAACTTCTGCATATCGGTCGGGCTGATTTTTTGATATATATCGCGTATCGCCTGCAGATTGGCCAGTCTTTTTTGAGTCGCTTCGTATAAAAGCTGTTTCTCTTCGGTATTGGCTTGAATCGCCGCTTGCGTCGCCCGGAATTTCGGTCCCAAAAACACCAGATAAGCCAAAAGCAAAAATACAATCAAAATCAACGCCAAAATAATATTAAAATAATTATTCAAGAAGATATTGGCGTCATTTTGTTTTTTAACCGGCTGGTTGGCCATGGGGGTGCGACTAATTGTGTAAAAAGATTATTTATTAAACAGGCTTTGATTAAGCTCAAAGACGATATTGAAACCGACGCGCCCGGGCTTATTTTGGTCTTTAGAGCCGGCGGCATTCACTACCTCCACATCTTTTATCATCGGATCGTTCAGAAAAGCCTTGACCTGCCAAGAAATATCGGCGAAACTGTCGGTTGTGGCCGCCAAAGAATATGTGCCGTCTAAACTGCCGGAAAAACCTTCATAGCGGACGGAGCTGAGCGTATTTTTTTCCAACCAAGAAAAAAAGTTGCTCCAATAGACATGATTATTGAGTAAATCGGTAAAAACAGCCGATTTGTCTTTATACAATAAGGCCGCGCTGGCTGTTTTTTTTAATTTAGCGGCTTCCGAATCCAGCTTGACTACTTGATCGCTCAAAACCTGGACCTGGGCGGCTTCTTGCGACTCCCACCAATTAAGACCAAAATAAACTTCAGTGACCAGCAAACCGGCCAGCATCAAAACCAAAATAAGAACCAAAAGATTCTTGTTCCAGTCAAAAGAGACGACCGCTTCCTCCTTGATAAGATTAACTTCCAATATTTTCGGATTCTGGAGCTCATGTTTTTTCGATCCCTCTTTCTTCTTATTAAATTCTCCTCGTTTCAAAAACATTTATTTTTTATTCAATTTCTCGCATCGCCAAACCAATCGCGACCGCCAAGCGCGGTCCGACTTCGCTTAAAACCGGCTTGAGTTCTTCCGGGTAACGGACGCGGTTCCAGGGATCGCCGATGATGACTTTGAGATTCAAGCGCTTGGATAAGTAATCCGGCAGATTCAGAAGCAAGGCGCCGCCGCCGGATAAGATTATCTTCTCAACCGACCCCTTATTCTGTGACTGGAAAAAATCCAACATATATTCCATTTCGGTCACTATCGGCTCTATGGTTTTAATCAGCAGCTGAGGCAATTCTTCTTTGGTGTCGGAATTCAAGGTTACGCTCAAATCAAATTTAAATTGTTCCGCCTGCGCGAAAGACAGTCCCATCTTTTCCGACAAGACTCGAGTAACCGTAGCAGCGCAAACCGCCAAGCTGCGATTCAAAACCGGGATGCTTTCCTTGACGATAAAGAGGTCCGTGCTGTTAGCGCCGATTTCCACTATCATGACCGTAGACTTGTCATCGCCGACAAGGGACCGGACGAGCGAAAAAGTTTCTGTTTCCAGGCTAGCCAATTCCAATTTGGCCGATTTAAAAATATCAATATATTTGCGCACCAATTTTTTCGGACTGCCAGTTAAGAAAACCTGCAGGTTGCCTTTAGTCTGGATCTTGCCATTCTTGTCCGGAATTATTTTCCAATCCAAAGTCATTTCATCCAGCGGCAAAGGAATGACCTTCTTGGCCTCCTCGTTAACCGCCTCCGCCATTCCTTTCTTATCAACGTTATTAACATTGATGATCGAAGAAAAAACGGCAAAAGTCGGCAAAGAAGCCGTCACTTTCTTGGCGGAAATCTTGGCCTCGGTCCTGACTTTATTGATGGCGCGCGCCAGATAATTGGCGTCGTCTACTTTCATAAAATTAACTTCCGCGACATTTTCGCTAAAAGCGTAGTTGGACAAATAGATGCGATGGTTTTTTTTCTTCAATTCAACCATCTTTAAAGACGAGTCGCCGATATCAATTCCTAAAAAAAGGTTGTCGCCACCCAAAGAAAAAGAGCTCATAAACTTTGCGGGGCCTTCCCCGTTTAAAATTGAATTATCCGATTTCTTAGTATATACTAATTATATATTATTTAGAAACATTAAACAAGCTAACATATGAACTTTTTCAGCCGTTTCAAAAAAGTTTTCTTAATTATCGGCTTCCTCGTCCTGGTCTTCATCATCGGCTACTTGCTATGGCGTTTTTTCTTCGCCGCCAGCCCGGTATCGCCGACCGCCACTAGCACTCCGTCAACTATCGGCGGCCTGCCCTCGGCCGGAATCGGAACCACCACGGGCGGAATCTCCGGCGAAGGCGGAAATTTGCCCGGCGGCATCACTATTCCGACCGGCCAGCCGGCTGAAGGCGCCGCCAGCCCCGTGGCCATCGGCGGATTGACCGCCACCCAGACGGTCACGAAGAATCCGACCACCGGAGCGACCCTGTCCAGCGACGGCCGGATCCAATATTACAACCGCGACGACGGAAAATTCTATCGCCTGGACGATAACGGCAATGCCATCGCTTTAAGCGATAAAGTTTTCTATGATGTGGATAACGTAGTCTGGGCTCCTAATAAAAACCAAGCGATTATTGAATATCCCGACGGCAATAAAATTCTCTATAATTTCCAAACCAAAGCGCAAGTGACTCTGCCCTCTCACTGGCAGGACTTCTCTTTCTCTCCCGATAGCAACCAGATAATCTCCAAAAGTATCGGTTTGGATGTGGAAAATCGCTATCTAGTCGTATCAAATGATGACGGATCTCAAGCCGTGGCCCTAGAAAATATAGGCGCCAATGATAAAACCGTAACCTCTTCCTGGTCGCCGAACAACCAAATCGTCGCCATGTATACGCAAGGGGTTGATTTTAACCGCCAAGAAGTTTACTTTGTCGGCTTAAACGGCGAAAATTTCAAATCAACCGTGGTGGAGGGCCGCGGGTTTGAATCGCAATGGTCTACGAACGGCGACAAATTATTATACAGCGTCTATAGCACCGACACTAATCTCAATCCTCAATTATGGCTGGTGGGCGCGGTCGGCGACACTATTGGCCAAGACCGCCAAAGCCTGAGCCTGGCCACTTGGGCGAGCAAATGCACCTTTGCTTCCAATACCGAAGTCTATTGCGCCGTCCCGGAAAGCTTAGAAAAAGGCGCCGGCATGTTTCCGGAGTTAGCCGACAGAACCAAAGACGACTTGTATAAAATAAACCTGAAAACCGGTAGCAAAGAATTAATTGCCGTGCCCGACGGCGCTTATAATATCTCCGAGGTAATCGTGCCGGCCAATAAAGACTTCATCTATTTCACCGATAAGACAACCAACCAAATCTATAAAATTGATTTGCCATAATTATAACTCCATGCTCAAGCCGCTCCGCCGGCTGAAAGCGTTCGTTCTTAATCTTTTATTCCCCCTGGAATGCCTGCATTGCGGCCGTGAAGGCCATTGGCTCTGCCCGGAATGTTCACGCCTGATAAAATTCGGCGACAAGCAAAAATACCATAATTTGCAGACGCCGTCTTTAGACAAAATATTTATCGCCGGCGACTATAACGACTCGCTTTTAGCGGACACAATCAAAAAATTCAAGTATAATTTTATACCCGCCCTCGGCAAACCGCTGGCGGATTTTTTAACTTTATATTGGACCGGACAGTTGACTTTATTAAATCTTAACAATCAGGCGGCACCGCCTGATTTTCTCCTCATGCCTATTCCCCTCTCCGCCAAGCGCTTACGCTGGCGCGGCTTCAACCAAGCGGAAGTATTGGCCCGGGCACTGGCCGAAAATTTTTCATATCCTCTGTCGCTGGGATTGGTCAGGCCGAAACATCGCCCCGCTCAGGCTGCTTTAAACGAAAACCAAAGACGGCAGAATATCTCCGGAGTCTTTAGTTACCGCGGTCCCAATTTGATCGGTCGGACAGTTATCTTAATAGACGATGTCGCGACCACGGGCGCGACTTTAAACGAAGCCGCGCTGACTCTGCGGGCCCACGGAGCGGCGGAAATATACGGATTAGTCTTAGCCAAAGGCTAAAAATGTCCGAGCGGGCCTCTCTTTACAAAAAAAGCTCCCCAGACTATAATAAAAATACTTTGAATCGGCGTCCGAGCCTACCAAACTCGGTTGGAAAATGCCAATTTTCTAAACAAGACGCCCGTTTAAACCCGAAGAGTTTCCGTAAAAACGGAAGAAGCTAGGTGGAACCGCGAGACAAAAAATAGACGCTCAAGTCCATTAAGTCCCGTCCTGGCAGAAACAGTTTGGCTGTTTTTGCGAGGAAGGGACTTTTTTAAAATCTAGCCCGCAAGCTGGCAGCCTGTCTTAAATAATTAATTTTATCAATATGAAAAACGAAACTGAAAATAAGGCCAGCCTGGAAATGAAACGTCATTCCCTGTCTCACCTGCTGGCCGCCGCGGTCAAAGAAATTTGGCCCGACGCTAAATTGGCTATCGGTCCGGCCATAGAAAACGGCTTTTATTATGATATTGATTTCGGAGATGTAAAGATCAGCGACGTCGATTTGAAAGGGATAGAAAAAAAGATGGCTCATTTGGCCAAACAAAATTTAAAATTTGAACGGAGCGAATTGACGGTTGACGAAGGCATTAAGCGGGCCGAAAAAGAAAACGAGATTTATAAAGCCGAGCTCATCAGCGACCTCAAGGCTCAAGGCGAAAAGATCGTCAGCTACTATACGGTCGGAAAATTTACCGATCTCTGCCGCGGGCCGCATGTGGATAATACCAACCAAATCAAACCGGGCAGCTTCAAGCTGGACAAGCTGGCCGGCGCCTATTGGCGCGGCGATGAAAAAAATAAAATGCTCACTCGCATCTACGGGCTGGCTTTTGAAACCAAAGAAGAGTTGGATGATTATTTGAAGATGATGACCGAGGCGGAAAAGCGCGATCACCGCAAAATCGGCAAAGAACAGGACTGGTTTATGATTCATGAATGGGCGCCCGGTATTCCCTTTTTTCTGCCCAAAGGCATGGTCATCCTCCAAGAAATCTTAAAATTTATCCGTGAATACTCTTACGGAGAAGGCTATCAAGAAGTTCGTACGCCGCAATTGTTAAATACCGAGCTTTGGAAAACTTCCGGCCACTGGGAGCACTATCAAGAAGACATGTTTATTCTCCACCACGCGGCCGATGACTGCGATTTGGGCATCAAGCCGATGAACTGTCCGGCTCACATGCTAGTCTTCAAAAGAGACATCCACTCTTACCGCGATTTGCCGCTCCGACTGGCGGAAACCACCACTCTATACCGCAATGAGCGCTCCGGCACTCTCCATGGCCTGACCCGCGTCCGCAGCTTGTCGCAAGACGACTCCCATATTTTCGTCCGTCCCGACCAGATTCTGGCGGAAATTTCCGTCTTGTTGGAAAAAGTGAAAGCTATCTATAAAATATTCGGCTTAAAGATTGACCAAATCTATCTCTCCACCCGGCCGGAAAAATTCATGGGTGAAAAAACTGTCTGGGACCAAGCCGAAGATAATTTAAAAACCGCTTTAAAACAAGCCGGATTGGAATATACCATTAATGAAGGCGACGGCGCTTTCTACGGACCGAAGATAGACGTCCAGGTTAAAGACGCTATCGGCCGCCAGTGGCAATTGGCCACTATTCAGCTTGATTTCCAAATGCCCGGACGCTTTGAACTGACGTATACCGACGTTGACGGCTCTAAAAAAACCCCTATTGTCATCCACCGCGCCTTGCTCGGTTCCATGGAAAGATTCATGGGCGTCATTATCGAACACTACTCCGGCATTATGCCAGTCTGGCTCTCTCCGGTCCAGATAAAAATAGTCTCGGTGGCCGAAACCCATATTTCCGCTTGCCAAAAATTAGCGGCGGAATTTAGAGCGGCCGGGCTGCGCGTAGAAATTGACGACGCCAATGAAACCGTCGGTAATAAGATTCGCAAGGCGGTCAATGAGAAAATCCCCTATATGCTGGTCATCGGCGATAAGGAGGCCGATTCTCCGACTCTGGCCGTCCGCGATCGCGGCGCCATGGAAACCAGGGATATAGCCAAAGACGACTTTATCGCCGAAATTCTGGACAATATCAAGAACCATCGCTAAGAATCATAAAATATGTTATTATAAATTTACGTTAAATTTATAATAATTAATATATATTTTATGAATAAAATGAAAATAATATTTAAAAAGAATGGAGTCTTGGTAATTTTGGCGGCAGCCGCCATCTTTGTCGGCGCGATTATTTACGCCAAAAAACCGGCCGAGGCCAATATGATTCTCTTCTATAGCAATTCTTGCCCGCACTGCAAAAATGTTGAATCCTATATCAACGATAACGGAATAAAAGATAAAATTAAGTTTGAAGAAAAAGAAATTTCCAACCAAGCCAACGCCGCTCTCTTAGAACGCAAGGCGCGCCAATGCAACTTCAACGTCGCCCAAGGCATCGGCGTTCCCTTCTTCTTTGACGGCACGAATTGCATTATGGGCGATGAACCGATTATCAATTATTTCAAGGATTATGCGTCTCAATAAAGCGATCATATTCAGCACCATCGGCGGTCTGACCTTTGCCCTGAAAGCCCAGGCGATTTGTCCGGTCTGCGTTATCGCGGTCGGAGCCGGCTTGGGCCTGAGCGAATACCTGGGAATTGATGACACGATTGCCGGGGTTTGGATCGGCGGCATGCTAGTCGCTCTGACCATCTGGACCATCACTTGGCTGAACAATAAAAAGTGGTTCTTCGGCAATAAAGACGTGCGTGACTTATTGGTAGCCGCTCTTTATTATGTTCTAACGCTCTGGCCACTCTGGGGCCGCGGCCTTATCGGCCATCCGCTCAACCGTTTCTGGGGAATAGATAAACTGATACTGGGCACTATTGCCGGCAGCCTCGGCTTTTTAATCATGGCGCTCTGGTACGACCGCTTGAAAAAACGCCGCGGACGCGCTCATTTTCCTTTTCAGAAAGTCGTCATGCCGGTCGGTCTCCTGATAATTCTAAGCTTGGCCTTTTATTTTTTAACCAAATAAACATATGTCCGATATCTTAAGCTTAAAAGAGATGATAGAAAAAGTCGATAAGCTCAAGAAAGACAATGTTCTTGACCTTTCTTCCGACCAAGACTTGAGCATCGCCATCATGAATTTGGTCAGTATTGAAGAACATTTTTTCTTCACCGGCGCCAAAACCGGAAATCCGAAATATTATGACCTCCTGGCCGAGGTCCGCGAAATGCGCAAGAGCTTGCTTAAAAAGATAATCAGGGAATATGAAGGCGAAGTCTGGTGCATTTCCAAGCATCTCTTAGCCGCTTCTTATCGCCTCATGGAGGTCGGCACCAAGGCTCAAGGCAAAGGACACAAGGAAGAAGCCGCGGACATGTTTAAAAAATCCTATGATTTATATTCCATGTTCTGGGGCCTGAATATGAAACTGATAGATTTGGGCGATATTAAAAAAATCGAAGACGGGGCTTTGAATACCGAAGATCAAGAACCGCAAGGCTTTGCCGGCAAGCTCGGCGCTTTAGTCAAAAAAGTCATCAATTGCTGCATTGAATAAGCAAAATTCTATCACACATAATAGCCACACAAAAGACTGCCGTCCGGCAGTCTTTTAAGAACTCAATTATCAACAAATCTCTCTTATTTTTCTACGACAATCATCTTCCTGGCTAGAACCGACGGAAACGGCAATTTATTTCCGGTCAGATACGGCCGAATGGCGTTAAACAACACGCCGGAGTCATAACGGTAATTCCCGCCGTAACGCGTACCCGGGTCATTGGTGACAAATTCCTTAGTCTGATAATCATAACCCGTTACCAACAGCATATGTCTTTCCGGGCCGGGACTGGTGAAATGCGGATTTTTTAACGCTTGGCCGTTGGCCGGAATTAAAACCAGATGGCCGCGTTCCAGCTCGCTCAAGATATCCTCCGGACTTGCCGCCGCCTTAATCATAACTCCATCGTAATTGAAATAATCGTTAAAAATCCAGCTAACCACATCGTCCAAGGATACATCCCGATGCTCGCCGTATTTTTCATTTTCAAAATCAACCAAATCAAGAATCTGCCGCCGCCATTCTTCTTGGGAGACCACATTATTTTTACTCTTGACCCAGGCCATGGCCATTAAAACGGAAGCCTCTTCGCAGGCGTCCTGCTGGCGTTCATCCGACCATTCTCCCAGGGGCGCTTGGGAAGTAAACGGAATATGATTAATCAGGCTGGATGAAGCTCCCTTAATTTTTACCGCCTCCGGCTTAAGTTCGACCGGCATAGATTCCGAGGAAGAAACTATGGACGAGGAAGCTGCGGAAACAATAAGTTCTACCGGAGCTAAAACTGCTGTTACCGGGGCAACAGCTGGCTGGGCAATATTGACAGTGGCTGAGGCGGTTATTTCGTCATTATCAACTGCTAGGGGAATCTGATTGATATTGTCGTCTCCATGACGAAATTGCGGCCAAGCCAAGGCGGCGGCCGCTAAAAAAATGATAACTGAATATATCAATATCCCAGGACGATGATAGCGCATACTTTATCGCTTTAATTATTCTTTTCCGTCCGGCCGCCTGTCTTCTCCCGTTTATACAGGACATAGGAATAAATTCCGACCGCCGCTATAAAAGCCAGCAAACCGCCGACAATAATAATCATATCCCAGGCAGGGGCTAGCCAAGGCGAAACGAGAAAAGCGATGCCCAAGACAATGAAGAGCCGGCCGCCCAGACGATGCGTCTTGTCCCAAACGTTCTCCGAAGATAGGGTCCAAGGAGTTCTGATGCCGATAAACCAATTGCGTTTTAACTTAGGCAGATAGGCGCCGATCAGCGCGAACATGAGTCCGATGGTGCCGGCAACGACCACGCCGATATTAATCGCGTATCCGAGATTGGAGAAAGTCGCCGCCGTAAAAATTATGAGAAGCGCCGATAAAATTAGGTTGCGCATACTCCGATAGACCTTGGCGAATTCTTGGTAGCGTTCTCTCCTAGGATCAAAAAGCGGCATTAGGCTGAATAAAGCATACATCGCCGCCAACAGAGCCGGGAAAAAAATAGCCTGGAATGTCCGACTGCTCCAACCGTTAGCCTGGCCTTGGATATTCCAATGGGTGACTACCTGGTTGGGCAAATGGGGGTATGACCAAGCGCTTACAGCGACTGTGGCCGCCAAGATAGCCAGCGGCCAAATTTCAGTTTTAAATGAATACTGAAGGGGATTTTTCATATAATAATGTTAATAATAATTTAATCACAGATAGTAATATTATAGCATAACAACATGATTTCAGCTGATTTAGGCCTATTTACCTAACTATTGACAAAAATGATAAAAAATAATATTATTTTGGCAGAACGTTAACAATATTCCCTGTTTAGGGGGGAAGTAAAAACCGTGTATTTCGCCCAAACCGATAAATACACTCCAAAAAAAATTTAAAAAAATGGAAACACTGGAAAGAGTTGTAAAAAATTGGTATTTTAATTTTGGCAAATCCAAAATTAACGTACAAATCGTGCACCTAAAAAACTCAATTAAAGGGTACAAGATTTACGAGACTCGGGTATTGCTACCGGGTAACGAAATTATTCATTTCGATGAAATGGGCGGTCCGCAAGCCTATAAACGACAATTGTGGCGCAAAGATCGAATCTATTCTTTTATAAAGAAGGCGATGAGATTTGCTCAAAAAAGCGGATCCAAACTACCTCCGGTTAACCAAAAAATCCATGGCCAATCCATGTGGACCTTCATTTTGGCGGGATACTCAAATAAGCCATTTGACATGGAGTTGATATTCGATACTATTGGATATATCGCGCAGCCTTACGTAGACAGTAACGGTATTCGCTTTGCGTATTGGAGATGCCGGAAAAATGATTCTGAAGCGAAAAGAGCCAATGGCGAAATTTTATGGTGGGCATCAAGCGAAGAGGGCGCCAAAAATTTTGTCAAAGAAAATTTGTTTAACCTGATCCGGCTGACTATGGAACACTATGAGGCACATGCCAATAATTCTATTGAGGAAAAGTAAGACAAAAAATAACCCGTTCTAAAAAAGGACGGGTTTTTTATTTGATGCGCGGAGAGGGTGGGGCGCACTGGGAACGGTACTATCCAAAAATTCTTATTTTTCTAATGATTTTACAAAAGTTCCAGACTTATCATGATTATAAACTATTTTACCTTTTGTTTTAGCTAAATTATCTCAATTATCCTAAGATATCTTATCATATTTTTGCTCAAAAAAACCCGCCTAATTTTTAAAACGGGTTTTTAGCTAAGAGACAAAGAGTCAAAAAGCTAATGGGAACAAAGCGACCAAGGGAGTAAGTGCTCACTTGCGAAGACCAAGGAAGAGACAACGAGCACGCCAGCCGCTACCACCAAACCGAAAGAGGCCAAGCCGACGCTCAGAGCCACTTACGAACAAACAGGGCACATAACGATAGAGATTAGCATCGCGCCAAACGGAACCGAGAGCGACAACTGGAAATTGTCTTTGTAGTTCAGGGAATAAGAATCCCAAAACTAACAATTCCATTAAGGTGGCAGGACGATAACCAGCTTTATCCATTTCGGAGATTGCATCTTCTGAGCTGATGTCGCGATTAAAATGGAATAACTTGGTAGACACCTTTATTTTTTTTCCAATCATTTCCGGAGAAATGGGAAAATTTTTAGCAGTGATGCTGGGATTTTTCCAGTCGTAATTACCATCAGCGACGGCCTGTTCAACAGTTTTAGTGTAATCATCAGTTAATTCGATATCACCGGTAGCATCAATTACTTTTTGACTTTCGATTTTAACACTACTGTTAAGTTCAATAACTTGATCAACTGATAATTTTTTGTTTTTCATTGCGGCAGCTAATTTCTGTAAATCTGATTTTTTCATGATCTATACTTTTATTTGGTTATTATTATTTTAAAAAACTAGGAATAAATTATATCACGATAATTAATTTTTGCCAATATTTTGAAAAACAAAAAAACTTGACGTTAATCAGCTCTTGAGAATTTAGCTAATATTAACTAAGTAATCAGGTCTATCCGATACTAAATTGTCTTGGCGGAGAAGGAGGGATTCGAACCCTCGATAGGGGTTTACACCCCTATAACAGGTTAGCAACCTGCCGCTTTCAGCCGCTCAGCCACCTCTCCGTGTTCCCAAAAATTATAGCAAATGCGCTCAGTTTATGTCAATTCTAGCGATATTTTCGCTATCACGATAAATTGATTTTTCCCAAATTTTATGTTATAATTTGGTTAATAAACACTCAACTAAGCTTTTCCCGTATGGCTAAACTCAGCCCGACAGCAATTAAGAACCGCCTCAATAATATCAAGTCTATTAAAACAGGCTACGCCAGAAAAATTAAAGCCATCGGCGAACGCGAAAAAGCAATAGTGGCCGATGCTCTTAGCCGACATGACCAAAAAAAACTGGCGGCCATACGCAAATCGTTAGGAAAATAAAACGCATCTATATGAACAAACAAGAATCAGCCGAAAAAAATGAATTGGTAGAGGAAGAAGTCCAGCCCGATCAAAAACTTCTGGAATTAGACGCCCAAACAGCCAAAGAGGAGCTGGAAAGTTTCTATAGGCAGAATATAGGAACATTGGGCCCAGAGGAAGAGGCTGCCTTGTCTGACGCGAATAAAAAAGAAATGGTGGAGAAGCTTCGCGGCGGCGCCACGGAGTTAAAAACCGCCACTCAAGAACAGTTGGACCAGGAAACCAAAGAACTGGCCATTGAACATCTGACCAATTACCTGCCCGATTCCGAGGCAGCCAAACGTGTCGATATAATTACGGCCAGCGATAGAATCCAAAAAAGGTTCGCTGAAAAAATTTCTCCGCCCATGAAAGAGGCAGTCGCGACGGTTTGTTCCCATGTTTTTAACAAAAACAAATATCCATATACCCTATTCGGCTCCAACTGCTATATCCCCCATACGGAATACTCAGCTAAGATTCCCGATGATTTGGATATTATCTTCGGCATTAAAGATTTGGGAATAGAATTAAAAGATATCGCGGAAGAAACCGGTCCGGACGGAAAAACGATCACTAAAGTCATGAAGTATGGCGAGGGCGCATACGCCGAACTCCTGAAGCTGCAGGAGCAAGGCTTGGTCAAAGACTTGAGCGCCCAAGAACTGCGCCGCTTCGGACGGGAAAAGAACGGCTGCGTCAAACTCCATTGCTTCATTAAAAATTCCACCGGCTGGACGGAAATGGAGGCCTTTGCTCAGCACATGCATGACGAGGTCGTAAATCAAGGAAAAAACAGGAATGGCATCGTTAATCTGGGTTTAGATAGAGAGCGCGTGGAAGTGGTGGATATAGACGGAGTTAAGGTTAATATCGGCGACGAAAAAGTGGCCGAGGAGCTCTACCTCAAAAATATCGTCAATGAATTTGCCCTCTATGATTTAAACGGCTGGGAAAAGAAGGGCTTTATCAACGCCAAGGCCTTGCAACGCATTTTTAATATCATTAATCTGGACGGCCAAAAATTTGAAGACTCCATTGACCAGATGATCGATAAGCTGGATAAAATAGAGCCGGCAACCGAAGAATCAAAAAACGCTAGGGACTCTTTGCGCGGGCTGTGGGATAAATTCAAAACTCTCCCGAAAAATGACACCGGCTTAGTTAAACATCTGACGGAAAAAACAGGCCTGGCAATCCAAGCTGAAAATGAAAGAGAAAATAAAATTCTAGCGACGGAAGAAGCGGTAGATACTATCACTATGGAGACTAAAAAAGACATGGAAGACATGTCCGGCCGCTACCAATCTCTTGAGAAAACTTGCCGCGAAGCTTTAGACGCCAAACAGGCTAATCCGGGACAATACCAAGCCGCCGTTACGGCCATTGACCAAGAAATAAAAAACTTATCAGCCGTCGGCGCCAAATACAAAGGGTATCTCAGCCAGGTTAATAGCGCCGATAAGAATGATTTCTGCGTCTACGCCGCCATGCCGCGCCTGCGCAACCAATTCATCCTGCCGATAATAATGAGATTAATGAAAAACCGCCGTGATTTAGAAAAAAAATTAAACCAATAACATATGTGGTTCAAAAAGAAACAAGAAGCCAAAATGCCGCCGGTAAGCAACAACGGCCAATCGTCCGAAACTGTGCCGCCGGTGGCGCTCTCGGACTACGAGAACGACAAAAAAGATTTGGGCCGGACTGAATTTGCGGCACAATACACCAAATCATCCGGCAACGCGAATGAAGCCGAAGAATTGGCCGATTCTATTTATCAAAAAGATTAAGCGCGGCGCTTTTTCTTATATGTCTTTTTTGTTATAATGATTATATAACAGTCGCAATAAAAATATGGCTCAAACGGAACTTAAATACATCCGCTGGCAAGTGCCGGAATACCGCGTCCCCAAGCGTAGTCGCCGCTGGTATCTGATTGCCGGAATACTAGCCTTGTTGCTGATCTTCTTGTGCTTTTTCACCATCAGCCACTGGCGCTTTGTCTATCTCGGAAATAGCTCCAACTTTCTCTTTGCTTTCATTATCATCATGGCCATCATAATCATGATTATCAATGAAAGCCGGCCGCCTATAATGGTCAATGTGGAAATCGGCCCCGAGGGCCTAAAAATCGGCTCCCGCTTTTACGATTATGACACGATTAAAAATTTTGTCGTCCTCTACAAGCCGAAACAGAGCCTAAAAAGCGTCTATTTTGAGTTCAAAGGCTCCGTCCGTCCCCGTCTGGCTCTGCCCTTGCGCCGTCTGGACGCCCTGACGGTTCGCAACTTCCTCATCCGCTATTTGGACGAAAACCTGGAAAGGACGGAAATGCCGCTATCGGAGAGGTTGACTAAACTACTGAAACTATAATAATATAAGGGTTGCGGACAGTTGGCGCGGGCGCCGATATATAAGCTTTCATCGTTCAACGGATAGGACGCAAGATTGCGGATCTTGAAATCCAGGTTCGATTCCTGGTGGAAGCACATTAATCTATGATCAGTCTTGATTCTAAAATCACTGAGCTCCATCGCGTCGGCAAAACCACTTCCACATTACTTAAAAAGCTGGGTCTGGACAGCGTCTATGACCTGCTTTTTTATTTTCCCTTCCGTTATGACGATTTCTCCCTCAACAGCGCCATTGCGGATTTGCGAGCCGGCGAGAATGCCCACATCACCGGCACGATAGAACTGATTCAAAATAAAAAAAGCTTCAAGCGCCGCCTGTTTATCACCGAGGCGCTTATTAGCGATGACGGCGGATCTTTGAAAGTTATCTGGTTCAACCAGCCTTTTTTGACTCGGACTTTCAAGCCCGGCGACCATATTTCTCTGGCTGGCAAAGTGACCGAAGACTACAGCGGTTTGGCAATGGTTTCGCCGGTGGCGGAAAAAATATATTCCGATTCTCTGATTCATACCAAGGGGCTTATTCCCAATTACCACCTAACCGGCAATCTGACCCAGAAACAACTGCGTCATTTGATAAAAGAGGTTATCCCCCTCGCCGGCCAAATTCAGGATTGGCTACCGGACAGCGTCAAAAAACGCCTCGGCTTGCTGGACCTGGGGAAGGCTTTGCGCCTCATCCACTTCCCCGAGAATTATGACGACATTGACGCCGCCCGCAAGCGCTTGGGTTTCGCGGAAATGTTTTTGCGACAGCTCAAATCTCAAATAATCAAACATGAGCTTAAAAGCCGGCGCACTATATCCATAATATTCCAAGAGCAAGCCACCAAAGACTTTGTCGCCTCTCTGCCGTTCAAACTGACCGGCGCTCAAAAAAGGAGCGCTTGGGAAATACTGCGCGACTTGGTAAAACCTGAGCCGATGAGCCGGCTGTTGGAGGGAGATGTCGGCAGCGGTAAAACTCTGGTAGTCGCCTTAGCCCTATTGAACGTCGCTCTCAATAGAAAAAAGTCCGTTCTGATGGTACCGACCGAAATACTGGCTATTCAGCACTTCAACTATCTGACCGAACTGTTTTCCAACTATAATTTCAAAATTTCCCTCTTGACTGGCAGCCATAAGGAAACGCCGGCCGGCCAAGCCGATATCATTATCGGCACGCACGCTTTGATTCAAGACAAGGTCAGATTTGAAAATTTGGCTCTGGCTGTTATCGATGAACAGCATCGTTTCGGAGTCGGCCAGAGGCAAAAAATTCTGGATTTTAACGGCGGACCCGACCAAACGCCGCATTTCTTGTCTTTGACGGCCACGCCTATTCCCCGTTCTTTAGCGTTGGCGATCTACGGCGATTTGGATATATCCATCATTAATGAAATGCCGGCCGGACGCAAGCCGATCATTACCAGACTGGTTACCGAAGCTCACCGCGCGCGCGCCTATGAATTTATTAGGGAGAAGATAAAAAGCGGGCGCCAGGCCTTTGTTATCTGCCCGCTTATAGAAGAATCCGACCGTCTGGGCGCTAAATCCGTCAAAGCCGAACATACTCGTCTGGATAAGGAGATCTTCCCGGAATTAAAAGTCGGCTTGCTCCACGGAAAATTAAAACCGCAAGAAAAAGAAAAAATCATGGCCGACTTTTTGAATAACAAAATCCAAATATTAGTCTCAACTACCGTTATAGAAGTCGGGGTTGACGTCCCTAACGCCTCGCTGATGCTCGTGGAGGGCGCCGAGCGTTTCGGTCTTGCCCAGCTTCACCAATTCAGAGGCCGCGTCGGCCGCAGCGACAAACAATCATACTGTTTCCTCTTTCCTTCCTCGGAAGATATTTCCAATCCCAAAACCCTGGCTCGTTTAGAAGCGCTGACAAACTATCATGACGGCGCGACTCTAGCCCAGATAGATTTAAAACTGCGCGGCCACGGCGAATGGTTCGGCCTGAGCCAGAGCGGTTTCCCGGAGTTTCAAATCGCCACGCTTTTTGGTTATGAAAATATCAAAAAAGCTCAAAGCGAAGCTCAAGCTTTAATCGCTCTTGATCCCACTTTAAACCAATGGCCGCTCTTAAAGAACAAACTAGGAAAATGGGAGAATAACGCTCACTTGGAATAATAAAAAAGCCCGGAGAATTTATCTCAAGGCTATTGATAAGGCGGCCCATACTAAGCAGCTGCTAATTTTTTTATTAATGGGTCAATATTTAGTAGAAAATATACTCCCATAAGCGTCCAAATTAACATCAAAAGCGGGTATTTTAATGACAGAGATATACAATAAATTGTATAATCCGTTGGTTGGCCACTACCGAGAGTCAAAATAAAGGCAAAAATAAAGATTGCCAAGAACGCCACGTTAACTCCCCCAATAATAATAAAAATAACTTTACAAAGAACAATGCTTTTTTTCATCTTTCAAGTATTTTGGTTATTGTTAACTAATTTTACTCTTAATAAGATTATATCATTTTTTTATAGATATGTCAATATTAAGCAAAATCCGCTTAATAACGCCCTTATTTTTTAATATTTAGCCATTATTAAATATTGACTTTAATTTAATAACATAGTAATATACAGACAATTAGTTCTTTTGTTTAACCAAAAAATGTAGATTATGGATGTTCAAAAAACACACGGAAGCTTGAGAGAAAGCACGGTAGTGCTTGGATTATTTGATCAAGCTGAAATCTCTTTTAAAATTGGTGACTGTCGTAGGATGCCGGGAGGTTGCATAAAAATTTTCAACGTTAAAAGCATTGACGAGGAACACCCAATTCCTGTTCCAACCACCATGAATATCATGGACAAGCGACTACGGTTGCAAGATATCTCCAAAAAAGATGTGAGAAATTATTTCTCATATACCAAAGAACGCCGGGAAGAACAGATTCCCGCACGGAAGAAAAAGAAAAAATACCACAATTTAAAAAGAGGGACATATAAAATATGTTCCAACTAAAAAAATACCGCCACGACAACAAAAGACCGACTATCTAGCCGGTCTTTTTTCTTATTGAATAACTTCCACCAATTCGCTTAAATTTTTTATTTTAGTGAGCCTGAGCTTGCCGCCTTTGACCTCCACGTTAGGGATAATCGCATTTAAGAACCCAAGCCGCTCCGCTTCTTGCAGGCGCGCTTCCAGTTTAAAGACATTCCGGACTTCCCCGCCCAAGCCGACCTCTCCCAAGACGATAGTGCGGCGGTCGATATCTTTATTTAAGTGCGAAGAAATAATGGCGGTACAAGCTGCCAAATCCAAAGCCGGATCGCTGATTCTCAGGCCGCCGATAACATTTAAAATTATATCTTGAGCGGTTAAATTGATTTTAGTCCTCTTGGTTATCACCGCACTTAACACCTGCAAACGATTAAGGTCAAAGCCGCTCGTTTTCCGTTGCGGATAACCGAAGACCGTTTTGGTAACTAGGGCCTGCAAATCGGCCAGAAAGGGCCGAGTACCTTCAATCACGCAGCCGATAGCCGATCCGGAAATCTTGTCGCCGGCGGCCTCCACGAATATCAGGCTCGGATTCTTTATCTCCTTGAAGCCGGCGCCGGTCATCTCCAAAACCCCCAGCTCATTCACCGAACCGAAGCGATTCTTGGCTGCGCGCAACAAACAATAATTATTATTAGTTTCATTCTCCAAATATAAAACCGTGTCCACAATATGCTCCAGCGATTTCGGCCCGGCGACGCTGCCGTCTTTGGTGATGTGCCCGATGAGAAAAACCGCAATATTATTTTCTTTAGCTAACTCTAAAAATTTTATGGCCGCCGCCCGGATTTGAGAAATGCCGCCGGCTTCGGCTGGAATCAGACTGGAATAAACGGTTTGGATGGAATCTACTATCAAAATAGCCGGTGATAGTTTCAACACCGAAGCGCAAATCTTTTCGACGTTGGTCTCGGAAATAAATTTCAAATTTTTTAAATCGCAATTCAAGCGATCCAATCGCGATTTCACCTGGGCGGCCGATTCTTCGCCGCTGACGTAAACCGCCGCCTGTTTCCGGCCAAGGGCGCTGGCAATCTGGGCTACCAAGGTAGATTTGCCTATGCCCGGCTCGCCGCTTAACAAAACCAGCGATCCCGGAACCAAACCGCCGCCCAAAACTCGGTCAATCTCGCCAATGCCGGTTTGAAAACGTTCTAAAGACGAAGCTTTAATGGCCGCCAAATCAATCACCTCCGCGCCGCCCAGTTTCTTGGCGGCTTCTTTTTTAACCGATTGGGAATCGGTAATTTGTTCTCCCAGCGTCCCCCAAGAACCGCACTCTGAACAACGCCCACTCCACTTCGGGAATTGGGCGTCGCAATTAGAGCAGACGAAAATTGTCTTAATGTTTCCGGCCATAGCTATTATTTTTCCCAATAAGCGGCGTCAATTAACCATTCGCCGTTGATTTTCAAAAAATTAATATCCAGCTTCTGCTGAAACGGCTCGCCGCCGCCGATTTTTTCCGTGCTTTCGCGGCGTTCGGTAGTCACAACAATCTCGGCCGTACCGGCTTTATCGTCAAAGCTTTTTATTTCCGTAGTTAAAGCCTTGGTTTCAATGCCGTAATAAGAGCCGGACTTGGCGCTGGCCTTTTGGTCTTCCACATATCTGTCGGCCCAGGCCTGCATGCTGGCCGTCATATATACCTTCAAATCGGTGAAATTGCCATACTCCGACTGAGTGGAATAAGAGCCGAGCCGTTCGGCGTAAGAGCGCGACCGCTGCGCCAAATCGGTAGCGTTGACGGCATGGATGGCTTCTTTGCTGATATCATACTGGGTATAATTGCGCGGCTGGTCGCTGGGGGTAGTCGTGCCGGTTTCCGTGCCGGCCGGCAGTTGTCCCGTTGATGTTCCGGCAGAAGTCAGCGGTGACTGAGTCGCCGTTTTCTTCATGAGTAAGAAATAAACGATAGCGGCGATGATGATCAAACCGAGGAATATTAATAACAAGCCGATAGTTTTGCGATTAGTTTGCATATTGATAAAGTTTATATATGTCTGATATTCATTTCTAACTATACCAGCGCTTGGCCGGCTTCTTCTTCCTGCCGGCTCTCGTCAAATTCTTTTTTGGCTTCTTCCAGTTCCAACAACTGGCGCGGATCGGAAGTAATCAGCTGGTCCTCGGTATAGGAAGCGACGGCTTTCATGGCCACGTGCTTATTGCCGGCGAAGAAAATCCCTTCCCCGACGCCGCATTCCAAGAGTAGATATTTCTCGCCTTCAGTCAGCAAAAAGGTTTTCTGGATTAAATCAATCGCCGCCGGAGATTGCTTAAACAGCATTTGCAGCGAAGAATTGTTGACAATCGCCTGGCCGTAAGGAGAGGTCAAGAAATCATTTACGTCTTGGGTAATCGTGGTCACGCCCAAATAATACTTACGGCAGCGTTTGACCAGGGCGAAAATAAACTTGGCGCTGTCTTCGTGCTGCATCATCCACCAAGCTTCGTCAATCACCAAAATGCGCTTTTTCATTTCGCTTCTGACGACATTCCAAATATAATTAACGATAGTATAAATGGCAATCGGGCGGAGTTCATCTTCCAAGTCGCGCACCGAGAAACAAACTAGCTGGTTGGTCATTTCCACATTGGTCGGATTGTTGAGCAAGCCGGCAAAAGTGCCTTCCGTAAACTTGCGCAAGCGCAAAGCTAAATCGGCGCCGCCTTCCATGCCGTCTAGAATCTGTTCAAAGTCCGACATAATCGGCGCCTCTATCTTGGAAAGGTCGGAATCGGGCGTAATATCCTTTTTGGCGTAAGTTTCCAAAAGTGCCCGGTCTACAATAGAATCTTCATCGTAATTAAGATTGCCGAGCATCAAGCGCACCAAGCCTTTTAAAGTAATAACGGCGCTGCGGATAATATCTTTGGCCTTGGCCTCGCCGCCGATAGAGCGCGGCAAATCAAAAGGATTAATTTTATTTTCCGAAGACAGTGAAATATTTATGTAAGTGCCTCCGACCGCTTCGGCCAAGTGCTTATACTCATATTCCGGATCAATGACGATGACATCGGTCCCGAGCATCAGCGAGCGTAAAATTTCCAATTTGATCGCATAGCTTTTACCGGCGCCGGAAGTGGCGAAAACGACCGAATTGGCATTCTGCAAGGTAAAGCGATCAAATAGAATCAAACTGTTATTATGGCGATTAATACCATATAGGATTCCCTGGTCGCTCGTCAGTTCGCTGGAGATAAAAGGAAAAGACGAGGCAATGGGCGAAGAATTCATGTTAAAAGTGATATACAATTCATCATCGCCTAAAGGCAAAGTGGAATTAAATCCCTGTTCGGACTGATAATAGACGCGGCGGGAATAGACTAGGCGCGAACCGAAAACATCCTCTACTTGGTCGCTCAAGCGATCCAAATCTTCCAGCTTATCGGCGTATAAAGTCACATACAGAGCAAATTGGAAAAATTTTTCCGTTCCCTGGGTCAGAGCGTCGCGCAAATATTCAATATCGCGCAAAGCTGTTTCGCGCAAAGGATCGCGAGCCGCCCCCTTCTCCGCGTCGGAAACTATCTGCGCTTCCAAGGCGCCGACCTTATTCTTCAGTTGTTTTAAAATAATGGCGCTTTTGACCGAATAAAAAAACATGGAAACGTCAAAAGTCACATTCAAATTTATTATCGGCGCGAACCAGCCGACCGAAATATAGCGCGGATAGGAAATAATAAACAAAGTGCGCAAAAACTTATTGCCCAAACGGAGGTGGTCGGCTTCAACCTTCAAGCTGGCCGGAGCGATAATATCGCGGACCGACAATACTCCGCGGCGAAAAGCCTTCTCTTCCTCAATAATTTCCCGCGTCAACTCGGGGTTTTCTTCAATCGCCGGCGTCGGCGACTTAACGCCGCTTAAAGTAATCGGGGTATTGAGGCCGATTTTATTCTTTTGTTCTTTCTTGCTGAAATCAATCATATGAATTTATTTCTCTACCCGAATTTTATCTATATCCACCAATTCCTGATTTTGGGAAGTCTCTGGATTATAAGTCTTATAATAGAGCTCAATCAAGCTTTGGGTGTCCAAGCGCGCCACCGCCACCCCCAAAGACTCAAGGCCGCCGACAACGCTATCAATGCGGCGATCCAACATTTCTTGGTAACTTTTAAAAGTCTTATCTTTCAATTTGATGACCGTAGCCGGTTTTAAGGCTTCACTCAGGAGATTAAAAAAGCTCTTATGCTTATCGGACAAAGGATCATAAGGCACGATAACATAGAAACGCTTGTTCATTATTTTGCCCAAAGAAGTCAATTCTTTGATGTATTCAATATAATCGGCGGTCTGGACTTTCAATAACTTATTCATCTGTTCCTTTTCCTTGTTCTTCAGGTATTCCAAATAATTATTGATGTCTAATTCGCGGGATTGAATGACAATCTGGAGAGTAAAGCTCAAATTATTCAAAAAACGCACGTAAGAATCAATCACCGCGTTCTGTTCATCTTCGCTTTTTAGCGCGAAATTAATGCTGGAAACCAACAGAACCGCGCGCAAAGTGCCGTCCTTCATCACGACGGTATCATCCTTGATCTCGGCGATATTCAAATATTGCTGAGTGGAAACGCTGATTTTATTTTTGGCTAAACTTTTTTGCGGCATAGGCTAAATTTATCCTTAATTTATTCGCCTTTATAGCGGCCCTTGGTATCAACGACCAAGGCTAATTCCGCCAAGCGCGATTTTTTATAAATTTTCGGGGCGGCCGCGGCCGCTTCCGGCTTAACGCCAAGATTCGCTTCTCCGATTTCCGCCGGCATCAGGCGATTATTCCAAATTCTGACCGAAGGGCGGCGGACGGTCTGGAAAAGGTTCAGCAGAAACATATGGAAAGCGCGGCCGTTTATTTTTATAAAAGCAAACAAAGCGGCGAGGATCAAGGTCACGGCGCCGATTGTCAAAAACAAAGTAAAATCAAATAGCTTATAGCTCAAACCGATAATGACGGCCGCCGCCAAAATAATCATGAATTGGCGCACCGTTAAAGGGCCGATAATCTTGTTCTCAACGTCAATAAATTGCGGAACGGTAAACTGCTGCATATATCTTAAAAAACTAACTTGCCGTTCAAGCTGACAATCGCTTCAATCTCCTCCATGCTCAAATATTCTTGGCTGGAATTTTTTCTGGCTTCGGATACTCCTTTCATGGATTGGCCTTTGGCGATGGCTTCTTGGCCCAGGCGCAAATACAAACGGTTAACCGGGCTCTGGCGCCAAGCGCGGACGCCTGCCACCATCTTATCATAGCCGTCTTTTTCCAACAATTTGATTTTCATGAATATCTTAGCCGTCATATCGGCTGGAGTGGTTCCCAGGTGACGGAAATTAACTACATCCAAAAATTGCAATTCTTCTATCGGACCCATAACTTTAGGCATCGGCTTGATATCATGCATCTGCGGTTTGGCAGCCGCCGGAGCCGGGACCTTCTGGTTAGCCAAATTACGGGCGGCGGCCATAGAGACGGGCGCGGATTTAGGGGCTGGCTTAGGGGCCGGGGAGGCGGCTTTAGGGGCCGCAGGCGCAACTTTTGGAGCAGGGGCCGAGATAATCGGGGCGGCTTTAGGAGCGGCCGGTTTTATTTCTGCTTTCGGCTTTTCTTCAACCCTGGCCGGTTCTTTAAGCTCGGGTTTAGGTTTCAATTCCAATTCTGGTTTTGGCTTCGGCAAGTCCAGCTTATCGGCCGGCTTGGGCAAGTCTAACTGGGCATCAGGTTTTTCAAGCTCATGTTTGGTGTCTAATTTAATCCCCGACGGAGATTTAACTTCTCCCTTGGCCAAGGCCTGCTTCAAATTATATTCCGCCGCTGGAGCGCCGGCTTTATCCACGGTTTCAATGATTTTATCCAAGCGCGTTGCCGGGGCGGGAGCGGTCGAAGCGGACGCTGAAGTTTTCGCCACGCGCGTATCGCAAATTTTCAAAACACGGTCTATTTCTTCCGGACTAAGATTAAGACCGCCGATTTTAACATCCTTGGCTAGAGTGTTGCGGGTATCTATCTTGCTCCTGACGCCGCGGACATAAATGGCGATAATATTTTTAAAACGGCTGACGGCCAAAGCGCTCGGCAAAACCAAACCGGCCTCCTTAATAATCACCTCAATATCTTTTTCAATATCTAGAGCCCGCATCTCCGAACTCAGCCCAAAATAATCCGATAAAGGCGCGAAGATTTTCTCTTTTAAGTCGCGGACCAATTGATTGGCCGTTTCCGGAGACAGCAACAATTCCCCATTCAAATATGACGGCAGGTTGGCAAATGATAAACTTTTCACCATCAACTTCATAACCACGATGGCTAAATCAACCTTATATTTAGCCTCCAATTCCGAAATACGCGCCATGGCCGAAGGCGAAGAAACCTGATCGCGCAGGTTCTGAGGCAGATTGTTAAATTGTTGCAAGTAGTCAAACATTATGGGGACAAATAAACAAAATAAAATAAAACCGCAAGCATCCAGCTCTTTTTTATTTTACCATATTATGCCGGAAAACGAAAGAAGATTGGCTGATTAGAGGGTGGTAATCGGGCGGCTCTGAGTTATATAAAATTTCCCTTGTTTATAAGCCCATTCTATATCACAAGGAAACTTATAATGTTTCTCAATACTTGAACATATCTTACCTAATTCAACTATCTGGCGGCCATTCAACTTCTGCTTTGACCGAGCTGATTTGGCGATTGGAACCCACTTGGTCCCACCGTTAGCGCCCTTAATAACCTGCCTTTCTTGGGAGGCGATATTAACATCAATCAGAGAATAGTCGCGCTTATCAAGAACATAAGAATCAGGTGTTACTGACCCGGAGACAATAGCTTCTCCTAAACCATACCCAGCCTCGATTATCATTTGGTTCCTATCCTTAGTTACCGGATGGACGGTAAAAGCAATGCCGGAAATTTCCGAATCAACCATAGCCTGGATGACGACTGCGACACTGACTTTAGTTTTTAATAATTTTTTTTCATGACGATAAAAGATAGCGCGCGGCGTAAATAACGAAGACCAGCATTTTTTAACATTAAGCAATAGAGTTTTTTCGGTAGTATTCAAATATGTTTCCAGTTCCCCCGCCCAAGAAGCTGAAGAAGAATCTTCAGCAGTCGCACTCGAACGGACGGCAACGAACTTCGCCTTGAGCTTCTTGAAATCTGCGACAATCTCTCGCTCCAGATCGGCAGGCATCTTAGAGCGCATGATTAAATCGCGGATCTTAACGGAAGCACCATCGACAGAATTAATGTCCTTATAGTTTACTTTATTCAAAATTGCTTCCAAATCTTGAAACAAATCTGTCTCAGTCAAGAAGCGGTCGAAGGCACCGGCTAAAAGAACAAAGCCGGTCGGAACTGGAATTTTGGCGTTTGTCATCTCGCCTAAAGACGCCCCTTTACCGCCAGCGGTAGCGACAGAACTCTTTGATATGTCTTTAAAAAATTTTATGAACATATATTTTAATCTTAGCTTAAATTGTGACTTTATCTTTTCTTTATCCCACCTTTGTTATACTGATCGTACTGTGGGCCCGGCAGGTAGCGTGACTGGCCTCGACAGCCCGGTCTTCGGAGTTCGATTCTCCGCGGGTCCACAGTGGTTGACCAGACAATATTCAAAATGCTATAATATCCTTAACTGTCGAGGCTAATCATACAACCTGTAAGATAATAAATTCCCCCGAATAGGGGGTTTTTATTTACTTATTAATATTAGCATAAAATGACCGAAAAACATAATTAGTCAATCTCATACTATTGACAAAGATGCAATAATGTTATATAATATTAGGAATAATTGAACCTTAAAAACAAACACATAAAACTCTAGTCACGTAGTTAACGGGGCTTATATTCGATGAAAAAAACATTAATAATTGTCCGTCATGGACGCAAGGATGGCGACTTAATTTCCCAGGCGCATCTTGAAGAAATAAACAATTCTGGAATTCCGGGAGTAAATGAATATGTTAGTAATTGTCATAGCCCGATATTCCTTCACTTGGGAAGCAGTTTTTTAAGAACTGAGCAAACAATCTTGGCTTTTAAAAACCACTTGGACAGAGAAAAAATTAACATCCAGGGGCTGCTGCCTGCCGATCCACGATTCGGAAACGAGAACCTGTTCAACAAATTTTTGGAAAATCCGGCTATTAAGGCAGAGGCCGATAAAACTACTTGGTTTGACGCCTATTCCAAACGCGACAAAAATTTTATTGCCGAGACACAATTAAACATGTCTCACGGAGTATATGATTTGTTTAAAAAAGCTGAGGACGATAGTTTGACTATCAGCATCGGACATACCCCGCTAATAGAGTGGCTGGCATTCGCCTTCGATTCTAAAAATAATCTGCCGCGCGACTTAAAATTAAAAGAGTTGACTGGGATTATTTTAACCGAAAAAGATGGAGACAGAATAACTATTTCTGGGACCATCGGCTTCTAAACAAACACAAACTGCAACTACTAAAACCGACATACTGAATGCCGGTTTTTTATTTTATTTTTTAGACAATTTAATTACTCTAACTATTCCCTTCTCCGCGTCTACTTCAACAATATCGCCGTCTTTTAATATCTTGGTCGCAATCTTGGTACCGATAATGCAGGGCTTCTTCATCTCGCGAGCGATTATCGCCGCGTGACAGGTCAGGCCGCCTTCGTCAGTGACGATCGCCGCGCATTTATTGAGCACCGGCACATATTCCGGCCTGGTCATGGAAGCGACCAGGATATCTTTGGCTTTGAAATCCTGAAAATCACTGACTCGGTTGACGATCTTCACGCGTCCGCGCGCTTTGCCTAATTGAGCCGCGTACCCGATTATCCGGTCAACCGCGGAAAATGTCCCGGCAATCTTCTTGAAGCTATCGCTAGCCTCTCGGCCCAGCATTTCTGCCTGATAGCCTAGCTTCAGCATGCCGGAGCTCGCTTGCCGCGAACGAGCGATTAAAGCCTCCTTATCCAAAGTCATTATCCAATCAGCCGACGCGTGTTCGAGTACGAGCTTCCGATCGGCGCCCTTGATCTTCTTAGCGTCCAGAATCTTATTGAAATATATCCAGGCGACATTATTAGTCACATAAACTACGGCTTTCCTGATATCCTGCAGATCGACGAAATCAGAAAGCAGATCCAGCAATGATTCCTGAAAATCATTCAAGTCCAGAGATTTCAGGATCTTCTTCTGGCGACGGTTCTTTTCGGCCAGCTGTTGGTCGGCAGCCGCTATCGACAAAGCCTGATCAACAGTCATCCGTCTGAGGTCATTCTTGGCGACCGCTGCCGTAACGGTCGCGAAATAATAGTAATTATCCTTGATCCACGGCGTCCGCCTGATCAGGTCGCTTAAGCCTTCCTGGCGGCCGCTTATCTTCATCTCCGCCAGACGACGTTCATATTCTTTGACGAAGCTCAGCCTTTTTCCGGCCGTCAATAAGCGAAAATCAGATTCGCCCAGCTTGTTGCGGTCGATATATCCATAGATCCAGTCTTGAGCGTTATAAGCATACCAATCCGTAAAGAAGGCCGGAGCGATCAAGGCTGTGGCGCGGCTGATGAATCTTCGCGCCTGCGCGGCCGCTCGCTCTGTCGGACAATCGCGAGCAATCTGTATCATCGCAGGGAAATTATCGACGAATTTCTTCAGATTGGAATAATTCTTCTTAAAGAATCTGCGACCGAAGTCATTATCCTCTTTTAATTTTCGAATGAACCAGGCGCGAGAGCGAAGATAGCTTTTTTCATCTCCGACCCACCAAGCCATCCGATCCTGATAATACCAGCCGCAGCCGAGCAGGAACTTCTTGCCCATGAAATCATTGAATGATTCATTGGCTCCCCACTGGCCCTGGATGGACATGAAAGGATTGCGCGATTCTACTTTTTTCAGGATATATGGCATAGATTATTTCTTCCTGATTATCTTAACAATTCCCTTCTCCGCGTCGACTTCGACGAAATCGCCGTCTTTCAATATCTTAGTCGCTATCTTAGTGCCAACGATACAAGGAATCTTCAGCTCGCGAGCGATTATCGCCGCATGCGAAGTCATGCCTCCTTCATCGGTAATGATAGCTGAAGCCCTTCGCATGGCCAATATGTAATCCGGAGTAGTCATAATCGCTATTAAAACATCTCCCTTTCTTACTTTATTTATTTCCTTAGGACTCAAAAGAATTTTGGCATGCCCCTTAATGCTCCCGACGGAGGCAATCTGTCCTTTAATTTCCTGGGTATCTTGATGAATTAAAAATTTTTCATACAAAGCCTTAGCTCTGCGGCCGTGCAATATATGAATACCATCAGCATCAGTTATAGCAGTAATAGCGTTTAGCCGGCTTGGTAATGATTTTAAAATTGAAAAATCTTTTGTTGTTAAAGCTGACCATAATTCATTTTCAGAAAATTTTATACAGTTCCTAGTAGTAATGCCTAAACGTTCCGCAAAATAAGAAAAGATACTCTGGTGCAAGGCAAACTGAGCTAAACCGCAAACCTCTTTCTTATCATCTTGCATTGAGGTAACAACGCGCAAATCCTTAATCAAACGCAAATGTTGCGACTTAATATGATATTTTTTTAATAAATAGACCCGTCTCTCAGATAATGACCGAAGAGAGTCTTTTTTCCGAATGAGTAGTTTTCCGATTTCATTCTTGTCGCGGGAAAGCTTAACAATGCGCCGATAAAAATCTTCTGATTTCCAAAAATTAGGACCAATATAATCCCAAGGGATAAACCCCCAGCACGCAGCATGATTGTGCAGTAATCTTTTGACACCAGGAGACTGCTCAGAGAAACTTTTGGTTAAATCTGCTCGCAGAGCTATTTCTAATAATTCAGTTTCCTCCTTGAAGACAAAAGACGGTTTATCCGGACTTATTAAAACCAAAATGTCTTTATAACTGATCCGATATATTTCTTTCAAGAAGTTGATCACTCTCTCAGCCAGTAAATCGTTAACAGATAGCCATAAAAGGCAATTCCAAAAACTATAATCTTTATAGAAACGAATCCATTTTTTGTGATTTTTAATCTGTTCGGCCAGGGATTTTTTTTGGGAGATTCTTGCCAATAAATTACGAGAAAAAGAAACATAGTCTACGGCAATTTTTTTAGAATGATGATTAAGCTTATTCACGAAGTTTTTATCTTTTACAATTCTCTCTAAAATATTATTAGATAACTTTATCCATTCTTTTTTATAGCCCAAAACAGCCTTATTGCGCCCCCCTTCATAGGCCCCAATGGCGCAATGCATCGCCAGGGTTATTTTGGCGCCATAGTGTTTTAAACAGCGATCACTAACCCAATCTATATAATAATAGGGGATTGGAAAAGGACCATAATCATATCTTTCGCGAAAGATAAAATAATTTTCAGCTTTAATTTTATTTAAATCTTCCATAATTTTAATCATTCCGGCAAAAGCTCGATTTATACTTCTCCGGATAATAAGCCCTCGCTCTCTTTATTTTACAAAAAAGGCGAAATTTTGCAATTTCGCGCTTTAATTGCGGTAAATCTACCTTCTGGTCATAACCTAAGCAGATGATTTCCGGATTATATTTTTTCAAAACCAACCAACGATTTTTCAAATTTCCCAAGACGGCTTTTCCCGGTATTGCCAATTCCTTCAAAGCTTGGCTGGCATGGCGGCGGCGAATACGCTCAGTCTCTTGAGCCGCGCGCCGCTTAATATCTAAGACATTCCTGTCGCGGGCGACGACCACTATCAGCTCGCCGCCAAAACGGCCCGCTTGCTTAAAATAATCCAAGTGCCCCGGGTGCAGATTATCAAATGTGCCGAAAGCTATCACCCGCATATATTCTTATCGATTATTACTTGATCGCCTTCTTCAAAGCCGCAACCTTGTCGGTCTTTTCCCATCTGAATTCTCCTCGACCGAAATGGCCGTAAGCTGCGGTAGCGAGGAAGACCGGCTTTCTCAGTTCCAAGTGATCGATGATCGCTTTCGGGCGGAAATCAAAAACTTTCTCAATGGCTTTCAAAATATCTTCCTCCGCGTATTTATTAGTGCCAAAAGTATCAATATAGATGCCGACTGGCTTAGCGACGCCGATGGCATAAGCGACCTGGACTTCACATTTATCGGCTAGCCCCGCCGCCACGACATTTTTAGCCGCATAACGGGCCATATAAGCCCCGGAACGGTCTACTTTGGATGAATCCTTGCCCGAAAAGCAACCGCCGCCGTGGCGCGCTACGCCGCCGTAGGTATCGACGATAATCTTGCGGCCGGTTAAACCGGTATCAGCCGCCGGACCGCCGAAAGTAAAAGCGCCGGTAGAATTGATATAAACCTTAGTTTTCTTGTCCATCAACTTGCCGAGCACCGGCTTGATGACTTTCGCCAAGATATCGGCGCGGACTTTAGCCAGCTTTACCTTTTCGCTATGACAAGCGGCGATAACGACAGTCTCAACGCGCTTGGCGATGCCGTCATGATACTCAACCGTAACTTGGCTCTTGCCATCCGGGCGCAAATAAGGAAGAACTTTTTTCTTGCGGACGTCGGCCAGCTTATGAGTCAATTTATGGGCTAAGGTTATCGGCAAAGGCATGAGTTCTTTAGTTTCATTGGTCGCGAAACCGTACATCAAGCCCTGGTCGCCGGCTCCCTGTTCTTTATGCTCGCCGGCGCCTTCATCAACGCCCTGAGCGATCTCCGCGCTCTGCGCGTGGAGCGAAGACATGATGCCGACGCTGTCGCAATCAAAGCCGGATTCAGCGCCATCATAGCCAATACGCTTTAAAACCCGACGAATGATGTCGTCGACCTGAATATATTCCTTGGTGCGAACCTCGCCGCCGACGACGATCATGCCGTTAGTGGCGAATGATTCTACGGCTGCATGGCTCGCCGGATCTTTTTTAAGCATCTCATCCAAAATGCCGTCCGAAATCTGATCGCAGACCTTGTCCGGATGGCCTTCGGTCACTGATTCCGAAGTGATTAATTTGATTTCCATATTTTTTATGTCCGTTGTGGTGACGGAGTTAATTATTATAATAATTTGTTGGGAAAAAGATACTTCTCTGCTTGCTCCGATAAATTTTTAATAAAATCGTAATAAGCTTCGGCTTCTTTCTTGGTGATTATTGCTCCACCGTCATAAAAATCACGATTGCGTTTGTCCCGCATAGCCTGAGCAACCTCATTTATTTCCTTATTTTCTAAAAAAGAGGCGCACTTCTCTAATAAAGCGATATGATGCCCGACTTTAGCTTTTACTCGCAAGTAATTACGAGCGCAAACGGCTTGCGCTAGTTTTAATAAGCAATTATAAGAAAAAAAGAACTTTACTTCCGGTTCATCGGCGCGAGCCAAACGTAAATCGCGCTGAGCCGTCTTAAAATATTCGATAATTTGTTTTTCAGAAAAATCAAATTTAATAAACATAATCATTTTAAAATGATCCTCGGCCCGGATATTACTTTTGCCAAAAAGCCATCTTTTTCTGTCATTTTCTTTTCATATTCCGCTCGAGTATAATCGATGGTATTTATTTCGCGGCCCAAACGTTTCTGCAGCATGACTAACTGACGACGAGCAAAAATCGGGTTATGCGAACCGACTAGCAAGAGGTCTATATCGCTCTGATTGCTAAAATTCCCAGCGGCATAAGAACCAAATATGTAAGCGTTTTCCAAACCAGGAATTTTAGCTAAGCTTTTCTTGATTAATTGTTCCGGTTTAATATCATTAGCCGTTATTTTTTTCAATTCTGATAAAAATTTATAAGTATTATTCAAAGAAAAATATTTTTGCCGCCCCTCTTCCTCGACCGACAACACGCCTTCAGCCGCTAAAGAAGCTAAATATCGAGAAAGGTTTCCTTTATCTATGCTTAAATCTTCCGATAACTGCTTGAGATAAGAGCGCCGCCTAGGATTCAAGAAAAAAAAGCTCAAAATATGTTGTATTTTTTCGTTATTGAAATTAATCATAGTTGTAAATTATTACAATATATATTGTAATATATTACAAGATATTAAGCAAACTTCTAAGTTCCTGACTCCCAGGAAGTGAGATAAGCAGCTTGTTCCGGGGTCAGCTTATCAATCTTAATGCCTAAGGATTTCAGCTTCATGAGGGCGACTTTCTTCTCGATCTTTTCCGAAACATTATGAACCCTGATCTCCAATTTTCCGGCGCTCTTGGCGACATATTCAGCCGCTAAAGCCTGGGTGGCAAAGCTCATATCCATGACGCTGGACGGATGACCTTCGGCCGCCGCCAGATTGATGAGGCGCCCCTGACCAAGCACATAGATGCGTCTCTTCCCTAAGATATATTCATCGACATTATTATTGACGTTAAGATTCACTTTGGTCGCCAGTTTCTTCAGCTCCGGGATATTGATCTCGACGTCGAAATGGCCGGAATTGCAAACCATGGCCCCGTCTTTCATAACTTTAAAATGGTCTTTATCAATCACTTTCAGGTCACCGGTAATCGTGCAGAACACATCGCCGACTTTGGCCGCTTCTTTCATGGACATGACTCTAAATCCGTCCATAACCGCTTCCAAGGCCTTGATTTCATCAACCTCGGTGACGATAACGTTAGCGCCCATACCGCGGGCGCGCATGGCAAAACCGCGGCCGCACCAACCATAGCCGGCGACCACGATATTCTTGCCGGCCACCAGCAAACCGGTCGCCCGAATAATGCCGTCTAAAGTGGATTGACCGGTACCATAGCGGTTATCAAACAAATTCTTGGTCTTGGCGTCATTGACGGCGATAACCGGCAGCATTAATTTGCCGGCGGCGGCCAAAGAACGCAGGCGGATAACGCCCGTAGTCGTTTCTTCCATGCTGCCTAAGATATCTTTGGCTTGCTCTTTATATTTATTATGCAACAGCGAAATCAAATCGGCACCGTCGTCCATCGTGATATGCGGACGATTGTGCAAAGCCTGATTAAGGTGACGATAGTATGTCTTATTGTCTTCCCCGCGAACAGCCAAGACTTTCAAGCCGTGGTTTTTAACCAAGGCGGCGGCAATATCATCTTGAGTTGATAGAGGATTGGAAGCGACTAAGGTGATGTCCGCGCCGCCGGCCTGCAAAGTCAACATCAAATTGGCGGTTTCAGCCGTCACATGCATACAAGCGGAAATGCGCTTACCCTTAAACGGTTTGGATTTTTTAAAATCAGCTTTGATTATTTCCAAGACCGGCATATCTCTTCCGGCCCATTGCAATCTCTTTTCGCCGAGAGCGGCTAAACTCAAATCTTTAACGTGATGATTCATATTTATTATCTTATTATTAGTATAATTATGGTTTTATTGACTTTTTTCTAATTTAAGGTATAATAATAACATTACTACGAAAAAGACCCTTATGCGGTTCCGTCCGCATCGGGGGCTTTTTCTTTTATAGCCAAGATCGACTTTTGGTTATCCAAATAAGCTATCGGAGCCGAAGTTCTTTTTAGTAAAATGGAAAGCTTATTTTTATTATTTGGTGATAAAATAACTTTAAATTTATTCTTTCCTAATAAAAATTGAACCAAACTGGAATAATCGCCATCGCATGAAACTAAAATCATTTTAGCGAAATTATTCTCATACGTATCACGAACAGCAGCCAAAACTAGATCGGCATCACAATTCCCTTTAATGTTGCCTTGCCCGTCATAAGTTATCTCTTTAAAAACCAGAGTGAAACCAGCTTCTTGCAAAGAAGTATACAAATCCTTATGCTTAGGCATTAATCCGATGAAAAGATAGGCCCTCTCTACTGAATATTTTTCTTTCAGCCAGACTCTAAAACGCTTATAATCCAAAGACCAGCCTAAATCTTTTATGCCTTTATGCAGATTAGCTCCGTCAATATACGCAAAATTGTGCTCTTTTTTTAACATATTAGATAGACAACTTCCCCCGATAATTCTGATAATATCTTTTCTTTAATTCCATCAAGCTGAACTTATGCGTCTGGGTGCCATATTTCTCGACGGTATAGACGGAGACCGTACTGGCCAACTGGGCGCAAGCCTTTAGATTATAACCCATTAATAAGCCTTTGATAAGACCCGCCCGATAGGCGTCGCCGGCGCCGGTCGGGTCGGAAGTATTCTTAGGTTTGGCCGGTTTGACCGTTATTTTGCTCTCACCGCTATATATCTCCGAGCCCTGTCCGCCTTTAGTGATAATTAGAATTTCAACCATCCCGACTAGGTCGGCTAATTTCAGCTTCAGTTTATCCGCTATCAGCTTGATTTCATAATCATTGCCGATAAGAACCTTGGCTCCTTTGATTGATTTAAGCAATTCAACCGAAGCAAAGGCAATTAAAGCTTGGCCCGGATCAAAGATATAAGGAATATGATTGGACTGATAAGCGGCAACATAATCGAGCATGCGGCCTTTGTCGTCGGCGGCGATGATCGCTAGGTCGATATCTTTCAGCGCGCGAGCGCGACTGGCATAATCTTTAGGTGTTGCTCCGGGATAAAAAGCCGCAATCTGATTATCGGCCTGGTCGGTGATAATATAGGCCGTGGCGGTTCTATCCGAAGCAACTGTCCGGACGCGGCTGATATCCGCTCCTTGCTTTTTCAGCCAAGCGCGATAATCACCAAAATCAAAACCGGCTATCCCTAGGATAATCGGTTTCTCTTTAAGGAGAGTCAGGTTATAAGCGATGTTTCCGGCCGTGCCGCCGTAGCTGCGGCGCAAGCCGCTAAGGAAGAAGCTTAAATTCAAATTATGAATTTCTTTAGGTAAGATATGATCAGAGAAACGTCCAGGAAAATCCATAATCTGGTCGTAAGCCAGAGAGCCGGAAACGGCTATTTTTAATTTTTTACTTCTTGGCATCTATTTTCTGAGTCTTTTTTAATTCTGATCTTTTTAAACGGCTGATTTCTTGGGAGATTGCCTTGTATTCAAGGCTGGATTCGGAATATTTTTTTAACATCTGTTCTAATTCGTTTAAAGTTGAAGATGGCTGTATTGCTTGAGCAGTAACAGTGGGAGAGGCTTTGGCGGAAGCAGGCTTAGATAATAATGAAGATGTCTTTTCTTGATAAGTCGCAAAGGAAATATTTCTAGCCGCTTTTACTGTTTCTTGACTAACTTTTTCTAGCCGTCCGCCAGACACAACAGCAATCTCTTGATTAGGCAAAATAGCAACAAAATTTTCTTCAAATGCCGGATATTCAATTGAAGAAATTTTTATTTTTTCAAAAAAATTGAACAATATTTTTAATTTTGCCTTATCTCCGGGAGTTAAAGTCTTAGTATTCTGATCTTTAACTATGTATTCGCTCATTTTCAGAGCATCAACAGAATCCGTACCTAATTTGATACTATAATCTTTTATCCAAGCAGACACAGTTGGATCATGCTCTATCCCTGAAACTGTTATTTTTTGAGTCCCTAACAACATTTTGTTATTTAGAAGAGCTTGGCGAATTTTTTCCTTGAAAATATCCCTTTCTTCAAGACTGCTAAGACTGGCGATCTTATATCTTATTTTTCTATATAAATCATAGTCAGGGTTATTAAAAATGAAATCAAAACGACTGGCGATTAAATCGATTATTTCTTTATCCGATAGCTTAAATAATAGTACAAATTTCAACGACACCAAAAAATCATTAAAAGTATTAAATAAAGAATGATCTAACTTTTCAAAATCAGAATTACGAGAAAATATATTTTCCAACTCCACCATTATTTTCTTTGCTTCATTAATAGCATCGGAAGAGACAATATTATCTATTACCTTCTTTAAGTCCGCTATCTTTTCTGGATTATTCAAATTTTGTAAGGCCTGTGTGGTCATATATTATATTAAATACCGGAGTTCTTAAGCCAAGCCGCCATATCCCCAGCTTTAAAACTTAATTGGTCTTTACTGGAACCGCGCTGTCTCAATAATTTAATAACCTCATCCGACTTAATCTTATCATCGCTTAATATTTGCTGAAGTATCGGAACGATATTGTCGGAAGTCAGGTTAGCGGCGGCGTTAGTCTGAACTCTACCAGCATTTTTCTCATAAGCGCCACCTTCTGCTAGAGCTTTATAAATCATTTTTCCTAAGCTGGCAATTTGAAATTTACCGTTTCCATCTTCTCCACCATAAGCCAAACGGTTAAGTTTAATGACCGCCTGTTGCGGATCCATCTTCATGACTTCGGCATAAGCTGCTGTTGCGTGCTCCGTATCATCATATACTGGTTTGCCATCTTTATCTTTAGTTTCTTTTACAAGACTTTCCAACTCGCCTTTCTGATTCATTCCGACCATCTTAGCCATATCCCAATGATTAACTCTTTCTTCCGATTCGCCCAAATCATTCATAATTTGTAGGCGTCCAGAATCGCTAAAACCAGTAAGTCCTTTCTTTTCTCCAAAGTCGTTAGCCTGATTATTTATATACTTATACAAACCAATAGCCGAAGAGGCGTATCCCTTGTCGCGCAATTCTTCGTTCAGATTGCCATCGCTGGATAACTTTTCTAAGACAGCTACCTGGTCAAACTTGTCATTCCTCTGTTTGGCATCGGATAAAGCTTTCAATAATTCATCGGCGTTAGTAATGGTCTTATACTTCGACTTAGCCTCTTCTATATTTTTACGATATTCCGATCTGGATTGCAGCCCAACAGGCTTTTGAACTTTGGTAATATTCTCCTTTAATTTTCTCAAATCATCTTCATTGGCTTTAATCTTGACATCAATATCCGCCACATCAGCATCTGTCTTTAAAAATTCTTCCTTTGCTTTACTTCCTAAAGACATGGTACGGCCAGCGATATTACCCTCAATTTCAGATTTAGTTTTATTTAACTTTTCTAATTCTGATGTTTCTCCAGCACTTAAATGAGGTTTATTGTTTAGTTCATTAATTCTCATTTGATTATCAAATTTCTTTCTTCTGAGGCTTGCGAGTTCTGCATCACCGTTCACGGCCGCATTCACATTACTATCTATATCCGCCTGTTTCTCTTTAATAATATTAGCCCTCTGATTTTGCAAAGCGGTAATATCTGCCGACTTCCTATCCATTTGTTGACCCAAATGGCTACGTTGTATTGGACTGGCAACAACATCTTTAACGGCTCGTTTTATACCCTTCAGGCCCAAAAAGCCATCAATATAACGGTTAAAATAATCTTCCCCTGCTCCCATGCCCATTGCTAAAGATCTAACACCTCCAGCCTCAAAATGACTCTTGGCCTTACGACGAATTTCCGATTCATCTTTTCTTCTGCTGGCCTCCATGGTCGCTTTGAAGCTTTCCTTTAGCTTAACAGGGCGGAAATCCCAACCAGTAGTCTTAGCAAATTTCCTGGCAAAATAATTATCTCCGCTGGCGGTAGCCTTTAATCCTTTAGTCGCTACTCCACCAGCAAACGACGCCCCCTTGCTGATTTTAGACATGCCCTTGCCGGCAATATCGCCGGCGTAACCGCCGATTTCCTGGGAAATCTTTAATCCAGCCAAAAGCATGCCGATAGCAATAACGAATTGAATCAAGGAAGCGGGCGTGGAAGCGTTGGTTCCGGCTAAGGCGTTATTGCCGCTAGAAGTCGTATCTAATACATGGGCCGCCTCGGCGGCCGCCTTGGTGTTTATATTACCCGTAGCTGCACTATAAGTCTGCAGAGCCGCAAATGATAACCAGATAAAAAAGGCTAAGACCGGACCGATAATCAAATTGCTGACGAATTCGCTCCACCACCGGGAAGAATACTTTTGTCCGCCCGGAAAAGTCGCTAACAAATAAGCGGCCGGCGATAAAACCACATAAATCCAAATCATGACTAAGCGCATCACGAGCATCATCATCATGGTGGCAATCACAACCGTGGCAATCAAAAGATAAATGATGCCCAGAACATAGGCGCCGACCACGGTCCAGAGGCTGACGGTCGCATCGCTGCCTTTGGCCATAGTTACAATATTGCTCAAACCGAGAATGTCGGTTAAATTGGCGCCGCCGACATCTTTAAAGGCATTAACAAAGGTAAGCATGACTATCTGGGTGGCGTCAATCAACAAGCCGCAAATAGTCTTGGAAAAATTAATTAAAACGGCCATTAGAATCAATTTCGGAAGCCATTTTTTGTAATTATAATTTTCTGAATGGAGGATAGTCCCGAAAGCGATGATTAATAAGATCACCACGAAGAACATATTACAAATATCGCGTACAATCACCCAACCGATTCTTACCGCGTCGGAGTTGATAAAATTCTGATACTCAGCAATAAATATAAGTCCGTGGATAACTAAAGTAACAATAACGCCGAGAGCCGCTATAAAAACACCGAGGATACCGCTGACTACTGTGACCGCCCAATCAGCTCTGGCCGAATGACCAAATACAAAAATTCCGATTACGGCGATAAGCGGCAGAATAACGGCTAAAATTTTCTTATGCTTAATTGATTTCATTTGAATCATTGAGCGCCGGTAATGGCTCCCCAAATACTGCCCAACAGGGCTTTAATGGCTTCCAGGGGGTTGGTGAAGGCGCCGACTATCATGGCGATTAGGCTCGCAACGGCGATGATAATAAATAAACAGCCGAGATTGCAGACTCCTAGGACGCAACATTCATTGGAAGCTTTCACCGGCGGCTTAGACGGCAAACCGCCTATTCCCGGCATAGTTGCGCCACCGGCTCCGGGAATCATATCCTCCCACTCTTTGCCTAATTTACAAAATAATTTCTCACCGAATATATAACTTAACCAAAGATGAATATTTATCCAAATCAAAGTAACGCCCCAGCTGGAAATAAGATTAAGCCAAGCTTGCCGGAGCAACTTAGAAATAGATTGACTAATCGGAGCGGACACGGCTCCCTTCTGACCCTCTACATTTTCTTCTTTGACAGCCTCTTTTTTCTTCTCCGCCAAAACCGTTTCTCTTAAAGACATGGGGGCGGAGTCTGCCGGGTTTAAATTACCGTCTCGGTCGGTACTGGATTGATTGGAACCGGCTCTCTGCGCTTGTTTGAGCCTGCCCGACTTAAGATCCGCCTGATCGGTTTCTGATTGTTGCGCCAATAGCCGCTCATCAAGATTCATACGTTCTAAATATTCATTATCTTTACTTTAATTATATATTATTCCCTCAATTTTTAACAGCTCTATCAAGGCCGGTTTGCGGACTGATTTTTAAGGTGTTTGGCTAATTTTATTTTACTATAAAATTACCCTAAAAGCAAAAATAAGCTTAAAACAAATAAAAAAGGCTTGTCATTGTGGCAAGCCTTATTTCGTGTTTTGTCCGGAGGCTAATGGAAAATTATTTTTTAAAATACCAATCAAAATGATATATATTATTTTTTTCCACGACTGCAATAATCGGCGTTTCCGGAACAGTCCAAGCCTCTCTATACAAAGGGTTATATTGGTCATATACGCCTAAACGTCCGCCAACAGTCATTCTCTTACCTATAATCATTCTAGCGGTATCGCCCTTAAATGTTCTCATGGCCCCCGATGGGTCTACATAGAAAGCTAACAATAATTCTGCATTATCATCATATACAGCACAAGCGGCTATGTTCAGACCTACACTATATCCATCCAACGACGTAATTATTGTACTAGATATAGAAAAAGCAACGATTAACGTATCTTCAGCATGAGGGTCGTCCGGCACAAATTCTTCATCCGGTTCACAACTTGTCAATACAACTATTGCCATGCTTAGCATAGCAATAGCTAAAAAATAACTTTTTTTCATGATTTCCTCCGTTTTTATGTTGTAATGTACTTTAATTTTCTAAACTAATTATATAATATTTTTATACTTTTGTCAAGTAGTTATCAACATCCTTTTATTTTCCCTAATTTTCCTTATAAAATCCCCAATTATCGGTAATTTTGATTTTTATCTGTTTGGCGCCGCTAGAACCATAATAATGATAAAAAACATGCGGGTTGGCAATATTAGGATGTTCATCTTCGCCGGTAATCGTCTGGGTATTACCGTCGCCCCAGTCAATAACTACTTTCTTCAAAGGCTGCTGTTCAGAATCAACATCACTATTAAACTCTAAACGATAAACGCCCTTGCTGGGAATTTGAAAAGTCAAATCGGTCGTAGCAGAGATTACAATAGCGATTATAGTCTTAGTGTCGCCATAATACATATTTATATTTTTGAGCGTCGGGAAAACAGCGCAAAAAGAACTCAAGCCCTCTCCGACTCTAGCGCATCCGCTACTATTAAAATCAGAGGTAGCTGAAGCGGGCGGAATGGTTGTATAATCTGGATAAATATAAGCACCTGGCTTATACATACCATACTGAAAAGAATAATTATTATAAGATTTTAAAAACAAAGTCCTTAATATATTTTCATAATCTGGCTTCTGATTTAATAAGGCACTGTCGGATAAAGGTTGCTTCCATAGAGGCAAACAAGTGCCACCGTTAGAACAAGTCTGAGCGCTGATATAATTTTTGGCATTGCCGGCGTTATTATCAATATTATATGAAGTTAAACAATAAGCATTAACGTCATTATTGCAATATCCCATCACGCTGCAACCGCCACCGATGCCATCGGCGCAACCATAAGGACGCCCGGCCAAGACAGTTTCATTATTCTGTGAAGAATATATATTACGTAGGCGTACCGGCCCTCCAGTGATGAGATCGTAAGTATCGGGCCAAGTGGCGGCGCCGAACGGTACGGTCGCATTGTTGCGTCCATAGTTGGCCAAATTGTAAAGAGAAACATCCGGATTACCGGCGGCATCGTAAGAACCGTAATGACTTTCCGTATTATCTAATGATGATTTATAAACAAAAAATCTTGGCGTCGTGGTTGGGTAACTGGTATTGCTGCTGACCCGATTAGTCCAAGCCTTATTGTTCCCTTCTCCGTCAACAACTTGAGTAAACTGATTGCAGGTCAAACGAAATACTTTATCCGGCTCGCTAGTGTTTGAGATATACGATAAATCATCTTCAGTATTCGGGATGGCGTCATAATTATAAATCCTATAAGGCGGGTTAGAGTTAAAAGAATCATCTTGAACCTTAGTGTTGACGTCAATATTGCCGATCAGAGTATTATCATCGCGCCACACGGCACACGGATAATTCGCGCAGATACTGGAATCTTGTCCGTCGTAAGGCGCCCAACCGTCCAGATAAGTAGCGCCGGACGGACTATTAGATCTGCAAGGAATGCCTAAATCTTGATAAGTTCTCTGGACGGTAGTGCCGGGAAGCAATTTTTCCGGTTTTGGAAAACAGCCGCCAACATCGTAATCTCCGTTATTGTTCCCCAAAACATAATAGTTTTCACAGCTGCCGCCGGGACATTCGGCGCAAGCCTCTCCGGAAGTTATTATTTCGCAGTTAGTATCCCAACGATCACCGGCATCGCCATCCTGCAGCTTCGCGCCGACCCGCTTCTCCACGATATCAAAATTGCCGTTTGCTTCCGTGCAATAATTCAAAGGATAAGGCCCCTGATATGAGGACGCCGATTGGTATAATATCTTGGTGGTAGAAATCCTGTCTACCGGATACCACATCAGACAAACATTCTGATTATAAGAATCGTGCTCCAGGCAGTATCCCTCCAGGCCGTTGGAAATAACATTATTATATTTGTTCGTGCAAGTCAGGCTGTCTTCGGTCGGATACAAGCGGCATTCGCGGGACGCGTATTGATCCGGACCGATTTCCAAAACCGGCTCAATATTGACGTTATCAAAATAAACGAAGTGGGCATCTTTAGGATCGGTCGTATCGGAAGTCAGATATATTTTAATCTGATTCTTATTTTGACCGATATTAAACTTGACTATCTTAGTCTCCCAGCCACTATCGGCCGAGGCGTAGAATATCAGCGACTCTCCGGTGCGCGCGTCTTTCATCACCGCGTTGTCGGCATCAGTAATGATTGCTTTGGCGCGCAAGCCGGAATTGCGGGTGTTAACCATGTAACTCAAATAATAGGTATTAGTCTCGCCGATAGCGGGCGATTCTAAATTAATCAAGTCATCCGTGCTTCCCGACATGGAAATCTGATATGGCGCCGGAACGCGCAGATAGACTTTGCCGTGAGCCGGATAGTCGGTCGGGGCGTTTTCCGGTTCACGAACTAAAGTAGCTTCATTGATATTGTTGCTGGCGTTATTGAATACGCATTCTCCAGTTCCGGAAGCGTCAACATCACGTCGGCAGCTTAAGGCCGGGTCATTTTCAAAATCATAATGGGCGTCTGAGTCAATTCCGACTTCTTTAATCTGGCTGAAATGGTATTTATTAAGCAAGGAATAGCCGGTCGCGTTCTTGTCGTTGTTGATGTCAAAACTGCGGGCGCTATTATCGTCAATAATAAAATTAGCGCATTCATTCTTATCGTCCAAACGGTTGCACTCGGCGACAGCATAACAGGTTTCCTCTTTGGTAACTGGATCCTTAATATAAGTAACGCAATCAAGCCATTTAGAACAAACCCTATCGGGACGCACTTTAATTAATTGATTGGCCGTGCAAGACCCGGGAACGGCAGTATTACACAAAGTTGGAGTTGATCCAGACGAAGTCTTATAGGCGTCCCAACCCTGAGCCAGGCTGGCCAAGCCGGAAGGGCCGACGATGCTGCGCTCATTAAATAAGACGCAGCCGTTATCTGTCTGAACCAAGCCGTTGCAACCGGTCTTATCAACATTGGATTTTAATTGATAATCAATAATCAATTCTTTGATTTCAATCGTCTTATTGACTGTGCCCCCGCTAAGCAGAGTGCTGTAATTGCTCAGGGAATTGAAAATTATCGGCTGATTGGCGCCGTTAGTGATCGTGATAGTATTAGTGGTCGTCCCCAAGGTATTATCAACCAAAAGCGGCTTGACGCCTTTAACAAAAGCCAAACTGACATTACCGGCGCCGGAGTCGCTGTACTTAGTTGTCAAACTATATAGCTTATTCTGTTCCAGCTTGATTATCTGTTGCGTATCGGTCGGTTTTTGGTTATTGAAATACTCGCCGGTAAAGCCCCAGCCGTCCTTGACGCCGTTGATGGTTTGATAATTAGGATTATAAACTAAATTGGCCGAGAATTGGCTGACCGGATCAATATATTCCGTACAGCCGGATTCATTGGCGCTACACAAACCGGCGGCCGTATCCGGCACTGGCACCTGATTGCCGGCCCCGCCTAAGCCGATAGTCTTATAGGTAGAAACCGAGCAAGGATAATCATTATTATCAATAATGCAGGCATGCGTACCGCAATCGTTATCGCTGATACAGATAGCGCCATCTTTTTCCGTGCCGGAAATTACGCCGCTATCATCGGCATCGCAGCGTTTGACGGCAACCTTATACCAAGTCTTGCCGGCTATAGTCGGGTCGCTGCTGGCGCGATAAGAACAGGCGTTAGAACCGGGGTTTTTGAAATAGCTGAAACTGTTATCGCCGCTTTGCCATTCTTCACAGCCAACATTATCTTTCTGGCAGAGCGTCTGGTCGTAAGTATTCGGGTCGTTTTTTTTATAAACATCAATCCAGGAGGTAATAATGGCGCCGCCCTGCCCTTGCCCGAGACGGCTGCAGCCCTTGGCAGACGAGGAACATAGTTTATTCGGATCATAGATGGCATAGAAAACGCTATCGCCGGGCACTTTAACGCAATCAGTTTCGATCGGATCGCAGTTATTATTGCCGTTAGTATCATTCCAGATGCCGGAACCGTAAGGGGAATAATTCTTGGTGTCTATCATCTGTTCGCAGCCGACGGATGAAGAAGAACAGAGCTTAGAGAACTGCCTTAAGTTGTGTTGCAAATTACCGCGGTCGGCATATTGCGCGCAGCCGAGATTATAATCAGCTCCTTGATAATTATCAAAAATATCATAGTAACAGACATCCGGTATCTGGCTGGAATTCTTAATCAAATAATAACGATCAGTGATTTCCGATAGAACAAAATCGTCAAATAAGAAATCGGCATCAGCTGTGATAATTAAACGTTCATTGGCGCTAACGGCATGATCTAAATTATCCAGATTAGCCTGATAAACATTCCATTCATTTCCGCCTTTAACCAATAGAGTGCTGGAGGCGTTAAAGTAAGCGCGGGCGCCGGTGTCGCGGTTCAAGAAATATATCTTGACATGGACGTCGGTAGCGGCCCGAGCTAAAAATTTAACGGTATAGGCGCTGCCCTGATTGACGGAAGTACCGACCGCCAACTGGGCGGCCACATTATCGCTGGCTAAAATTCTTTCAATCAAACGGGTTCTAGCAATAGCGTTGTGGTCAGAGCCGGAGTCTTGACCGACCGCCTCGCAATTAATGGCCGAATTAGTATATTGCAAAGAATGGCCGTCTTTATTGTTGGCGATACTGGAAACGCTCAAGCCGTTAGAACAATTGGAAGTCCAGTATTGCGCCGGACCGCTTTCAAAATCATAAGAGGTCACTAGCCGGACATTATTGCCGCTATTGCCGTTGTATTCGCGGCAACCGCTCTGAGAAGCCGAGCAAGTTTGGCCTTCCGCCGGAATCGCCTGATAAACGCAAGCGCCGTTATTAATATCCCAAACGCCGCCGTTAGGACAGACATTACAACTGCTATCAGCCGCATTCCAATGCTTATCCGCGCCGATACATTGAGTCGCGGTCATATTTTTCACGACATTCTTATCGCTCAAGCGGTAAGCGTGGCAATTATCGGAACAGGTAATGGTCCGAGTCATTAAATGATAGGAAACTTGTCCGGCGGCATTATAAAATTCGCGGCAATCGGCGTTATAAGAGGCATCGGTAATCGGCAAATTATAAATTGTGGCGTTACATAAAGTATTATCGGCTGCGGTCACATCCGGCAAACCGTTAGTACTCTTAAGAGAATAGGACTTTAATTGATAGCCGTTCTCGGTTCCCTCCCAAGAATAAAAAGTCGAACAAGTAGCGGCCGATGGCTTAACGCATTGCTTCAAGGCCGTATAATACTCTTTCTGTTCCCCGCCAGCCGCGAGCGTATCCAAATTAGTAAACTCATTACAGCCGGAAGCGGCGGCGCTGCAGACAGTGGCGGTCTTAGGAATCAAATTTTCCGAAACCGCCGGATTGAAGAGGCTGGCTTTAGCGACATAAGCGTCATAGCCGATGCACTGGTCGGAACAATAATCGCTGCTAACCACTTTGGCCGGCACCGCGAAATTATCGGTTACGGAAGAATACAACTCGCAACCGGCCTCTTCCTTATTGCATTTGCGGGCAAAATTGGAACAAACCGCCGGCGCATCGCTCTTTAAGCTATAATCCTTAGTCGCGCTAGTCGCATCGGTATAGCAAGATTTCTCCAAATAAGCCGGCAATAATTTTTCATTAATAGCATATTTCCCATAAGCGGTATAGCCGGTATCCCAGCCGCTGATTTCAAACTTCAAATTTTTTAGATAGAAAACAAAATCATTATAAGGGCTATAGCCGTTGATGAAGAAGCTGGCATCGTTATAAGCGCTATCGGCAACGCGGGTAATGGTCACGTGCTGCCAAGAATTATGGGTAGTGACGTTTTTGACAAAACCTTCGGACGCCGCGCCTAAACTGACTCTGACGCTCTCCCCCTTTTGCAAATAGACATCAGCGCTTAAAGTATAGGACTGGCCGGAGATAGTTTGAAAATTAGCCGGCAACAGCGAGGCGGACGGAGTGGAAAATATTCCTCCCAAAGAGGCCATCGCGTCCAAACGTAGAGCTTTGCCGGTAGAATTTCCCGGGGTGGAGGCTGAATCAACTATAGTCGCGCGCGCGTTATTCACCGGCCAATCGTTTAAAGCCGGGGCGATATGGTTCTGACCGATCTCGTCATTATGAAAATCAGAATTCATCACCAAGTTGCTGCCCCAAGTCGGTTTTAAACGCATCATTTCCGTGCAACCGCCATCGGAGCTATCGCAGACAACTGAGTTTTTATTTAAATAGACGCTCTTACCCGCATCCCAAGAAACCGTGTCGATAGAAGTCGCATAGGTACCGTTGAAAGAATACTGACGGCAACCGGAATTTTCCGAAGTACAGCTATCGTAATTCAAAGTATTTTCCAAATAAGCGACCGAAGTGCCGTTATCAGTATTGGTAAAAGATTGGCAGGTATTATTTATCGGCTGGCAAGAATCGGAACCAAAGACCCAGGTGCGCCTCTCCTCGTCGCAATAACCGTAAGCGTCGCAGCTGCCGTCGCTTTTCTCTTTGATACAAGTCTGATTATCGGCGCAATAGGAATCAGCCCGAGCGACACTCAGTTGGCTTAAAGTGTTAGCCACTCCGCCAGTTCCTTTGGAGCCAGGTATAACCGAAGTGCTGAGAATTTGAGCGCCAAAACCTTCTTTACTGCAATAATTCAACGGCGCCTTCAAAACCCAGTTGGGATCAACCAAGCCTTGGCACCAGCCCTGGTCGTTAACGTTAAAAGCATTGCTAAAAGTATTATATTGATCGTTGGTGTCAAAGCAGGATATATAATCCATCAAAGTGGCCTTCTTCGGATTGGTTAAGTCGGCGTAAGCTCTCGTAGCCGCCTCTTCCCAGCCAATCGGCAAGATTCTATACTCCCGTAAGATTGAAAGGTTGCGCAGGTTATAAGAATCGACGCGGCTGTCTATCGTCAATTGCCAATCGCCATGCAAGTATCCTTCTTTAATCGCTTCGGCAACGGTTTTCTTTTCGGTTATGCCTTGTAAAAACTTATCGTCAATAACACAATTTGTCGGACCGGGATTTTTAGGATCAATACAAATTGACAGTTCCGATAAAATATCATAATCGGCCCGGACTCCGAAATTAGGCTGTAACAAAGTGTTAGTCGTTTCCTTCAAATTAGTAATACCGACATTAGCGCCGACACCGGCATCAGGATAAGTGATACTATTAACGTTAGCGTCGGAAGTTTTCTTAGCCAGATTCTGGAGTAGATTATTAAAGGCGGAAATATATAATTGATTCAAGAAAACATTGGCGGCATCAACTAAAATATCTCCAGTGGTTTTACCAAGAGCCTGCTGACGCGCTTCAGCCGCTGAATTAGCCGCCCGCTGAGCTTCTCCCGGTATACCCTGTAACGCTCCGGAAATATCACGGACATCTGTCCAACCTTTATTAGTAATAAAATTGGTATTGGCATTATTCTGCTTGACGGTAACCGCTCCCAACGCATCGGCTTGAGCAGTCATAAAAATACCGACATCATTAGCTCGAGGATCAAAAATATTTACGAACTCGTCTAAATAATTTTTATCTCTCAACGAAGCTACTTTCTTATCAATACTATCGCCCCAATCCTTAATTATCTGCGAACCGGTACAATTTGGAGCAACCGGGCGCGTCTGATCAACCAAACCGAGTCCAATCTTAATTTTTGCCTCCAGAGAAGACGGACTGCAAACATTAAATGAAGGCGTAACTTGGTTAACAGTGGAACCATTTTGGGCGGCACACCTAGTCGCCGCTTTATCGCAATCAGTTTGGCAGAGAGTTAATTGAGTCATGTCGGTCAACCAAAAACATCCTTCACGACAGGATTTTAATTGGGAAGAACATTGCTCGTTAACCGGGGTATTGAGATTATTAACGAAACTTTCAATAAATTGTCCGGCCGCTTCGTCTCCAATCTGTGTCAGATAATCTCCTAGGCTCTGGGTAATAAAAAGCGGTTTCTGGCCGGCGCCTCCCGAACCGATATAATTAGCGGAGTCGTAGGCAATTTTATTTAAAGCTGAACTTAAAACTCTTTGAAAGGCTAAAGAGCCGGCCTTTTGTATGCTTTTAGTAATCTTTTGCCACCAAGTCAATTTAACAGCGCTGGCAGTATCTTGGGCAAATATATTAGAGGTATTGATTGAAATTAAACCTGTGTTTATTTCCGTCAGCGGATCAGTTACTACTTGCGCTCCCGCATACTTCCAAGTAAAAACCGCCAAAAAAGAAAAAACCAGCAAGAAAAGGACCAATTTCTTACCGGCCTTGAACTCGGTTCCCTGTTTAAAATTAAGGAAAGACTTCATTGTATTTGAAATAAATATTTATTTAATTGCCCGTATTGCCGGCGGCGTTCTGGCTATCTAAAGTTTCCTGATAGCTCTTAAGCAAATCGGCATCGCTAATCTGGTCCAATTCTTCTTTCGTCGCTCCGCCGGAAATCAAGAACTGGCGTAAAGTAGCGGCATCGCTTTTACCATTTAAGACATCCTGGAGAACGCTCTCGCTAATAGCCGTAGAATCCAGGCTGACGGAAGCCTCGGTGTTAGTAGCGGCGGTTGCGCCGGAACCATTTCCAGAGTTGACGACCGTACTGGTATCGACTACGGGGGAAGTGCAGTCTTGCCCCTTAGGACAAGTCGGGTCGCTGCCATTATTAACCTCCTGCTTGTCGGTTAAACCGTCGCTGTCGGTATCTTCCAAATACGGAGAAGTCTTATAAACATAAATTTCATCATAATCCGATAATCCATCTTTATCTGTATCAGTACTCTTCAACAAATTATTGTAATCTATTTCGGCGGAATCAGTTGTGGAGGCGGTGCTGCCATAGTTAAAAGGAGCCTTGATCCGCGCCTGCATCATCCAGACCCAGAGAACTATGATTAAAACTGCCAAAACGGCCAACACAATAACCGCATTTTTCTGCGGTCTGGGAAGCTCCGGGATATTCTCGTCGATTCGGCCGTTTCCTAAGTTTTTTAACGTTGGCATAATAATCAAACTAAACCGAAAAAACGGTTTTAATTATTTTTATTATACCATAAACGGCTTTAAAGCCGCAAATAATTTTTGCCAATCTTCAAGCAATAAATCTTCGGCGCGGACAGCGACTGGTAGGCTGGCGGTCGAGAGGACTTTTTCCATAACCGCCGGCTTGACCCTGAGTCCGGCCGCCAAGTTATTTTTAAGCATTTTACGCTTAGAACTGAAGCCAATTTTAACTATTCTAAAAAAATCTTTATTGGCGGCGGCGTCAAAATATTTATCTTTCAAATCTATCCGAATGACCGCGCTGTCAACCTTGGGTTCCGGCCAAAAATTACCCGCTTTCACGGGGCGGACGATATGAACATCGGCATAATATTGCACGGAAACCGCTAAAACGCTCATCTCCGGAGGAACGGCCGCAATTCTCTCGGCCACTTCTTTCTGGAGCATTAAAACGAGCGCCTCCGGCTTATGCGCCGCCGTTAAGAATCTCCGCAAAAAGATAGAGCTGATATTATAGGGTAAATTAGCGACAATTTTATATTTGAATGGTAATTTTTCGGCCTGAAAATAAGCCTCTAAATTAAAATCTAAAATATTTTCATTGATTATGGAAACGTTTCCGATGTCTTGGGAATCAATCCCGGTTTGGAGATAGGCGGCCAGTTTATCGTCCAGCTCTACCGCGATTACCCGCTTGGCTTTAGCCGCCAATTTAGCGGTTAAAAAACCTAAACCGGGACCGACTTCAATCACAATATCATCCGCCTGCAAATCTGCGGCCTTGATAATATCATCGTAAATTTTCTCGTTAATTAAAAAGTTCTGGCCCTTGCTGTGCGCCGGCTTGATTTCAAAAATATGGCAAATTTCTCTGGTTTTAGCTAAAAGGTCGGACATAAATTAAAATTATCTAGCTTTATTTTTTATTAATCTTTTTTTAACGCTCTGGCTGCTACTATACAGTTTAGTGGGCCCGGCGTCGGTCGCAAGCTCATTCCTGACAACTGAATCTTCGGGGTCCGATTCCCCGCGGGTCCACAGGAATAAAAAATTTGACCAAAAAAATAGATTTTGCTATTATAATAACAATGTCAGGTTTGAGCAAATAGATCAACGTAAGACTTAAAAAACTATCCGCCGAAAGGCGGATTGTTTCTTATTTAACCACTATATTAAGCAATTTCCCGGGTACAAAAATATTTTTTATAACCTCCTTCCCTTCCAGCCATTTTTTCACATTCTCATCGGCTAGCGCCAAAGCCAAGGCTTCAGCCTCTTTAATGTCCGCCTCCGCTTCCACGGTGGCGCGCATCTTGCCGTTAACGGAAATGACTAAATTTACCGTCCGGTCTTTAATTAATTCCGTGTCATATTCCGGCCAAACGGATTTAAAAACGCTCTCTTGACGGCCAAGCTTCGCCCATATTTCTTCCGCCAAATGAGGAGCGAAAGGCGATAAGACAACAATAAATTTTTCCAAAGATTCTTTTCTAAGCGGCCAGACTCCCGCCTTAGCTTTGGCTTCATATAAACTATTTACCAAAATCATCATGGCCGAGACGGCGGTGTTAAAATTAAAATTTTCAATATCTTCTCCGACCTTCTTGATAGTCTTATGGAGCAGGGATAAAACTTTCGGATTATCTTGACCTTCATAATTATCCGCTAAGCCATAAACTTTTTCCAAAAAACGACGGACACCCACTATTCCTTGGCTGTTCCAAGGCTTCATATCTTCCAACGGGCCCATAAACATTTCATAAATACGCAAGGCATCGGCGCCATCGGATTCCACTAGAACATCGGGGTTGATTATATTGCCCTTGGACTTGGACATCTTATTGCCATCCGAACCCAAAATAATGCCCTGATGGCGCAATTTCAAGAAAGGCTCATTAAAATTTATATACCCGTATTTCTGCAAAACTTTGGCAAAGAAGCGGGCGTACAGCAGATGTAAAACCGTGTGTTCGGCGCCTCCCATATATAAATCAACTGGCAACCATTCCTTTATTTTATCGGGCGAAGCAAACTCAAGACTATTGCGCGGGTCGGCATAGCGCAAATAGTACCAGGAAGAACAGACGAAAGTGTCCATCGTATCGCTCTCACGGTGAGCCGGGCCGCCGCAAGTCGGGCATTTAACCGCGTTAAATGAAGACGAATATTTTAAAGGCGACTCGCCGGTCGGTCGAAAGTCAACGTCTGTTGGCAGAGTAACCGGCAAATCTTTGGTCGGAACCGGAACTGCTCCGCACTGGTCGCAATAAATAATTGGAATAGGCGCGCCCCAATAGCGCTGACGAGAAACCAGCCAATCCCGCAAGCGATAATTGACTTGCTTAGTTCCCTTCTTATTATCTTCTAAAAATTGGCCCATTTTTTTCCTGGCCTCTTCAGAACTCAGGCCGCTGAATTCTCCAGAATTTTCAAGCAGACCGTCATCAGTATAAGCAACTTCGTCTGCCGCCGCGCCTTTAAAGGGTTTAATAACTGTTTTAATATCCAATTTGTATTTTGTGGCGAAATCCCAATCTCTTTCATCGTGCGCCGGCACGGCCATGACGGCGCCGGTGCCGTAAGAAGCTAAAACATAGTCAGCCGTAAAAACAGGGACTTCTTCACCATTGAAAGGATTAACGGCTGTGACTCCCTTGAGCACAACCCCGGTTTTATCTTTATTTAAATCCGTTCTCTGCAAATCAGTTTTAGTTTTAGTGAGAGCCAAATATTTTTCTACTTCCTTCCAATTTTTTATTTTATCCTTTAAGTCAAAAATTAAATCATTCTCCGGAGCAACAACGACATAAGTGCAGCCGAAAATAGTATCGATTCGGGTAGTAAAAACCCGGATGGATTTATCCGCGCCCACGATATCAAACGCCACTTCGGCTCCCTCGCTCCGGCCAATCCAATTTTTCTGGCCCAGCTTAGTGGAATTAGGCCAGTCAATTCCGTCCAAGCCGCTCAACAAACCCGGGATACTCCGCCCTTCGTATTCTTGGTCTTCTATAAAATCAGTAATCTTAAAAAACCATTGTTCCAGATCTTTCTGCACCACCGGATTGCCGCAACGGTCGCAAACCCCTCCTTCCGCCTGTTCATTCGCCAAAACAGTCTGGCAACTGTTGCACCAATTGACCTTCGCTTTCTTTTTATAGGCCAAGCCCTTCTCATGCATCAATAAAAACAGCCACTGAGTCCATTTATAATATTCAGGGTTGGAAGTAATCACCATTTTCTCCCAGTCGTACGAAAAACCCAAGGAATTGATTTGATTAATAAAATTGGCAATCGCCTTCTCGGTCGTTTCCGCGGGATGGACGCCGGTTTTAATGGCATAATTTTCCGCCGGTAATCCAAAGGCGTCAAATCCTTGCGGGTGCAGGACATTAAAACCCTTGGCTCTGAAATAACGCGCGTAAATGTCCGTAGCCGTATATGATTCCACGTGCCCGGCATGCAAACCCGCGCCGGATGGATACGGAAACATATCTAAGATATATTGCTTGGTTTTCCCAGTGTCATTTCCGGTCTGATGCGCGCCGGTTTCCTGCCAAATTTTCTGCCATTTTTTTTCTATTTCTTGATGGTTATACATATATTTTAGGACTTTATCTTTTCTTCATCTCTAATCTGCTAATATATTTTTAAGTGGGCCCGGTATTGGTCACAAGCTCAACTTTGACATTTGAGTCTTTGGGGTTCAAGCCCCCCCACGGGTCCACAGGGGGATAAGGATAGTTTGACCCCAATTATTTATTTTGCTATAATTTGAATGTCAAAGTTGAGCAAATAGACCAATATAAGATTCGAAAACTTTCCGCCTCTCGGCGGATTGTTTTTTATATTTACAATTCCAGCCCGACCGGGGCATGATCAGACCCGGTTATTTTATCTAAAATATAAGCTTTTTTCACTGTCTTGTTAAGTTTAGCGGACACACAGAAATAGTCAATCCGCCAGCCGACATTGCGTTCCCGCGCCCGCATCCGGAAACTCCACCAAGAATATTGGATTTTTCGGCCATTTTTCTCCCGATAAGTATCAACAAATCCTGATTTTAGCAATTTGTCCATCCAGGCGCGTTCTTCCGCGGTGAATCCGGCCTTGCCGACATTCTCTTTCGGCCGCGCCAAATCTATTTCTTCACGGGCGACGTTGAAATCTCCGGTCAAAATTACCGGTTTTAAACGCTCTAGCCTCTTAACATATTTTAATAAAGCATCATTGAATTCTAACCGATATCCCAAGCGCGACAATTCTTGATTGGCATTGGGAAAATAAATATTGACCAGAAAAAATTTTTTGGTTTCCAAGGTCTGAACTCGACCCTCCTGGTCAAATTTCTTGACACCAAAACCGCTTGTCACGCTTTTAACATTCTCCAGCCCGGTGCGTACCAAAATAGCCGTTCCGCTATAGCCGGGGCGTTCGGCGCTATTCCAATATTCATCGTAGCCGGGGAAATCAAATGCGGTATCTAGCCGAATCGCTTCGGAAATTTTTACCTCTTGCAGGCAAACGATATCCGGTTTTTCCGATTTTAAGAAATCGGCGAAACCTTTCTTGGCGACAGCTCTAATTCCGTTAATATTCCAGGAGATTATTTTCATAAATTATGATATAATACAATTATACTGGAAACAGGTCTTTGTTTCAATTTTTATAATAATCATATGGGTTTAGAAGAAAGAGTGCGGTACGCGTCCATGAAGGCGCGCCATAAGAAAGTATTGCTCCCTTGGTATAAAAAACCTTGGGGCATAATCGTTTTAGTGCTAGCCGGCATATTATTGATTATCCTGACCATGTCCGCTCTCTACGTGGTCAACAAGGTACAAGCCATAGTGGCCGAGCAGAATCAAGGCGTCACCGAACAAGACTATGCCGCTTATCTGCAAAATATCAAAGGCGACGGCACTAATTTTTCTATCGGAACCAGCACGCCGCAAGCCACGATTGTAGAATTCGGAGATTTCGCCTGCCCTTACTCTAAAGAGTCTTATACCGCCATCAATCAATTGATGGCCGATTACCCCGATAAAATAAAGGTGGTTTGGCGCGATTATCTGCGCAATGCCGATTCCATCGATCTGGCGGTAGCGGCCCGCTGCGCCGGCGCGCAAGGAAAATTCTGGGAAATGCACGATAAATTATTTGAAGACCAAGATAATTTAACTACCGCCGATGAAGCCCGCCTGAACCGTCTGGTCGCTCTGGCCGTCAGCCTCGGCTTAAACGATACGGAATTTGCGACCTGCCTGGCTAATCGCGATAATTTGGACAAAATCAAAGCGGATTACGCCGCCGGCAATGATTTGGCAATTTTGGGTACGCCGACCTGGTTCGTCAATAATTATCCTATTTCCGGCGCCATGACTCTGGATAATTTCAAGGCACTCATAAGCGGCATAATCAAATAATATGGAACAAATCCGTATCCATGGCCGCGGCGGGCAAGGAGTGGTGACGGCCGCCGAATTGATTGCCATTGCCGCTTTTTATGAAGGCCGGGAATCGCAAGCTTTCCCTAATTTCGGAGTAGAGAGGACCGGAGCGCCGATTCAATCGTTCGTCCGAATTTCTGACGAAAAAATAATCACCCGCGAACAGATTTACGAACCGACGGTTCTGATTATTCAAGACGCGACTTTAATAGATACGGTTGATCTTTTTTCCGGCAGCACCGCCGATACAATCGTTATCATCAATTCATCCGCCGACAACTGGCCCAAACTGACAAAAAAATTCAAACATCTTTATTTTACTCCGGCCACGGAAATCGCTTTAAAGATTTTTGGAAAAAATATCGTTAATACCGTTATTCTCGGCGCCTTTGCCAAACATACCAAGCTGGTCAGCCTCGCCTCCCTGAAAAAAGCGATTACAGAAAAATTCGCCGACAAAGGCGAGGCAATCATAAATAAGAATATCCAAGCCATGACTGAAGATTATGAAAAATAAAAAAATCAATTTGATAACCGCGCCTCTCACCGCCGCGTCCAATAAAACCGGGACGTGGCGGACCGAAAAACCTTTGACCGACTCAGCGGCCTGTATCGGCTGCTCCTTATGCGCTAAAATTTGTCCTGAAGGCTGTATTGAAATGAACGCCCGCAGCGAAAACGATAATAAATTAAAACCGGAAACCGACTATGACTATTGCAAGGGTTGCGGACTCTGCGCGCATGAATGCCCGGTTAAAGCCATCAAGATGGCCAAAGATTATTAAATGATTATGGCGAAAGTAAATCCACGACAAATACTGGAAGGTTCGCGCGCTATCGCTCTAACGATTAAAAATATCGCTCCGGCGGTAGTATCAGCTTATCCGATTACGCCTCAAACTCATATAGTGGAAGATTTAGCGAAAATGAAAGCGGACGGAGAGGCTGAATTTGAATATATCAGAGCCGAAAGCGAATTCGCCGCCGCTTCCATTATTCTCGGGGCCAGCGCGACCGGATCCCGAGTCTATAGCGCCACCAGTTCTCAGGGATTATTGCTCATGGCCGAAGTCATCTATAATATTTCCGGACTGCGCCTGCCGATAGTCATGACTACGGCTAACCGGGCGATTTCCAGCCCTATCAATATTTGGAATGATCATAGCGATATTATGAGCGTCCGCGACGCCGGCTGGATCCAATTCTTCGCGGCCAATCATCAAGAAGCGGTTAACGCCCACATCCTGGCTTACAAACTGGCGGAAAAATTAAAACTGCCGGTGATGATCAATGTAGACGGCTTTATTCTAACCCATTCATACGAACCGGTCATCATTCCCGCGACCGACAAGATAAAAAAATTCTTACCGGATTATACTCCTGAAAACGGGACTTATCTTAACTCGGAAAATCCGGTTACTCTCGGAGCTTTCTTCACTCCGGCGCATTATATGGAAACCCGCGAGACTCTCTTTGATGATTTGGAAAAAAGCTTAACGACCATCAAGAAAGAATATCGTTTATTTCAAAAAATATTTAAAGACGAAAGCAAGCCGCGGGAAAGTACAAGCAAACAAATTTTTTTTGACGACGGACTGGTGGAATACTGCGGACCGGCTAAAGCGAAAACCGTTTTAGTCGCTCTCGGTTCATTAAACGGCACTATCTTGGATGCTATCAAAGAGTATCAAGATACGGGGCTGCTAAAAATAAAAGTTTACCGCCCCTTCCCCTCCGACTCAGTCAATAAATTCCTCAGTCGCGGCGAAAATATCGCCATTTTGGAGAAAGCAGTTAATTTCGGCCAAGCCGGACCGTTATATTCCGACATAAAAACCAACTTGAACGCCTCTGAGTCAAAAAACTTAAATATCCGCGACTATATTGTCGGCTTGGGCGGTCGCGATGTCACCAAAAAAATGATCGCTAAAATAATCAAAGACGCCGAACGCCGCGGCGCGGCCGTTAAATTCATCGGCCACGATTAACACTATTATGAAAAACAAAAATCTTAAAAAATTAACATTCTTGAAAGCGTCATTCCTGGCCAGTCTCTGCCTGCAGATTGTCATGACCGTCTTCTTGGCCAGCCAACCGACAGCCGCCTTAGCGCAAACGGATAACACGACGGCCGACGTCATCCAATTTGAACCGCAAATAAAAATTCCTGATTCTATCTTTAACGCTTCGTCCGTAACCGTTAGCGGCGACCTAATCGCTCAATATGTGCAGACTGTCTATAAATATGGAATGGCCATAGTAGGTATTCTTGCCGCCATAATCTTGATGGCGGGCGGGATCCTATGGCTTACTTCCGGCGGCGATTCGTCAAAGATAAGCCAGGCTAAAGAATTGATTAGCGGCAGCATCATCGGCACCGGAATATTATTCGGGTCGTGGATAATTTTAAATACAGTCAATCCGGATCTATTAAAATTAAAAAACATCGATGCGATTGCTATTCAGTCAGCTTACTTTGACGACGGATCTGACGGACAAATAGACGATATTAAAAATCTTCCTGCCGATGCCACCTACGGCTGGGTTTGCGCAAACAGCTATGAGCAACATTGCGAAGATTCCGACCCACCGACAATAAACTTGAACGCGTCCCTTTGCCAAGACAAACAAAAACCGGAAAGTTATTGCCCCTACGCCCGTTGCTGCGCCAAAAGCGAATCAACCATCAAAGCGGCGGACGCTCTCTGCCAGGGAAAAATAGATTATGCCAACTGCACAATCAATCAAACCGCTGCCGGCTATTGCCTGCAAAACAAATGTCTCAGCATTAAAACCAAAGTCTGCTGTCAATGCGGCCAAGGCTGCATAGCAGGAGTGTGCGTCTATGTTTCCTGCCAAAACGATATGACTGCCGGACAGTGTTTAGAATGGTGCACCAACGGATTCGCCGGATATTACGCTGCGCCTTTCTACGGTGGCAGCGAGAATTATACCTGTACTGGCGGGGTAATGAGCTACTGTAACCCCAAAAATTAGAATTATGTCCACAAACAAAAAAAATAAGTTCCTTTCCCCCGGACATAACGCTTGCGCCGGTTGCGGCCAATTGTCGGCTGTCCAGGCGGTTATGCGCGGGCTGAATGAAAAGACAATTATAGCTAACGCCACCGGCTGTTTGGAAGTAACAACAACCTCTCATCCGCAAAGCGCCTGGGGCTTGCCGTGGATTCATTCTTTATTTGAAAATGCGGCGGCAGTCGCTTCCGGAATATTAGCTTCCTTGAAACAAAAAGGTGACACGGTAACTAAAGTAGTCGTCCAAGGCGGCGACGGCGGCACTTTTGATATCGGCCTGGGACTGATCAGCGGAATGTGGGAACGCGGCGAAAATATTTTATACATCTGCTATGATACCGAAGCTTATTCCAATACCGGCATCCAAGCCTCAGGCGGAACTCCCTACGGAGCCAATACGACCACGACGCCCAGCGGTTCCGCTTCCATCGGTTCAACGCAAAGAAAAAAAGATATGTTAGCTATCGCCTTGGCGCATGGAGTAAGATATGTCGCCCAAACGACCGCCGGCTTCCCCGATGATATAACCAACAAAGTAAAAAAGGCTCTGGGTATCGCCGGGTCGAGTTATATTCAAATCCTAGCTCCTTGTATCCCCGGCTGGAAAATAAACAACGATCAAGCGGTTTCTATGGGAAAATTGGCGGTGCAAACTGCGCTCTATCCGCTATTGGAATATATAGACGGCAAATTAACCGCCTCCAGCATCAAAAATAATTTTGTCGCGCGTCCGGCAGAAGACTATCTGAAAAGCCAAGGGCGATTCAAACATTTAAAAAATGAAAATATTGAAACCATTAATGATGCGGCCCGAACTAACATCAATAAATATAAATTATGAATAAAACGGCCTACAATTCAGCCAAGAATATAATGCTCAGAATCGGCATTATATCCCTTATCTGCTCCAGCTTAATAATATCTCTTCCCTCCGCCGCTCAAGCTGCCGGCTGCGCTTATGTCTGCGACGACACGGCCAATACGGCCGAGACAATTTGCTCTAAGTTGGGCGCGACAGTCGGCGCGACCGCGCTGTCTTTAGACGGACAACCAGATTGTGCCGGAACACCCAGTTGCAGTTTAAACGCCAAGCCTGTCTGCTGCTGTCAATCAGCCACCAGTTTAATCACGCCAGTCGGATCAACAAAAGTAGGCGCCGAAGCGCCAAGATTTACCTTGCCGGACTGGCAAATAAGAATTCCGACCGTTAATTTGACGGAACCCGATTGCACAATGAACGAAGACGGCTCATATTACTGTACAATTCCTTGGATCGGCCAATATATATCAGGAATATACAACTACGGACTCAGCGTCGCCGGTATCTTGGCGGCCATAGTCTTAATGGCCGGAGGCGTACTCTGGCTGGTTTCTGCCGGCGACGCTTCTAAAATAACCCAAGCCAAAGAATTAATTATCGGTAGTGTCACCGGCTTGATAATTTTAACCTCCGCCTATATTTTGCTCACCCAAGTAAATCCCGAATTAACGCAATTCAGAAGTATCGGCATCGGTACTATCCAATATCAAGATTTTGAACCGATTTCCAGTGACGGCAACGCCAATAACAGCGCCGAGTGCAATAACTGCGTGGCCCTAACCGTGGTGCCGGTAAAAAATAACAATCAAATCAATATTAATTTGGCCGCTAAACTGACCAAGGCCTACAACGCTTCCGGCACTTTGGGCTGGCGCGTTACCGAAGCTTATCCTCCCACCAGCAGCCACAACAGCACCTGCCATTACAACGGCATGTGCGCCGACGTTGCCTTGACCGGAGAAGTCACTTGCGCCGATGTCAATAAATTGATCGTTATCTTGCAGCAAGCCGGACTGTCCGTCTTAAATGAATATCCCGATTGTGACGGTACTCAAACCGCTTATACTACCGGCGGGCACTTGCATGTAAAATAGCGTAAATTTTAACAATAATTTGCCGACAAAAATCCGCCCTAGCCGGCGGATTTTATTTTACTTTATTTATTATTTTGTCTGCTATTCAGTTCCCCTATCCATCGCCTCATTAGCCAAGCGGTCGGCTTCTTTATTCATCTCCCGCGGTATATGGGTGTAGGAAATATTTTTGAACTTCAACGATAGATTATGAATATCCAAAAATAATAAAGCCAGATCCTTATCTTTGACACGATATTCTCCTTTAAGCTGTTTAACAACCAGCTCGCTGTCCAAATAGCAATCCAACTCCTTTACTCCCAAATCAGCAGCTTTTCTAAAGGCGGCGATTAAGGCTTTATACTCCGCTTGGTTATTGGTGGCCACGCCCAAAAATTCGGAAATTTCCGCTACCGGTTTTTTATGCTCGTTATAAATCACCGCGCCGATTCCGGCCGGTCCGGGATTGCCGCGCGCTCCGCCGTCGGTATAGATGATGGCTTTATCCATATAATTGTATTATTTAATTAGCGTCAGCCAATTTTATATCCACTATTTTCAATTGGGGTTCGCGTCGGCCGTTAAAATCATTAATTTCCAGATAATAGACCAGGTCCACTATATCCCCAACTTTGAAATTTTGGTATTCCTGAGCCGCTCCGAAAGCCAGGGCCCAGAAAGAAGCGGAGCGGCGGCTTTCCTGATTAAAAGATGAGAACCGGAACTTGATATGCTGGTTATCAAAACCCATGGTGGCAATATCGTCCAAACGCAACGCATAAGAGACAAAACGCGGCTGCAAATTATTCTGCCCATAAGGAGCAAAGATGCTGATTTTCTCGGCGAAATCTAGACTGATATCGCTGAATTTAAGTTCCGCTTCTATCTTTAATTTCGGAATAAGTATTTCCGGAGTTAGGGTTTCGGCCGCCAAAGACAATAACTGAGTTTTGAATTCCTCCAGCTTATCTTCTTCTTTAACGGAAAAACCGCAAGCCATCGGATGACCACCGTATTTATCGAGCTTGTCGGAACAAGCTTCAATCGCCGCAATCAGGTTAAATTCTTCCACCGATCGCCCTGAGCCTTTAAAGGCCACTTTTTTAGGCACCAATTTCTTGGTAGCCGCGTCAAATTCCGCCTCCTCAACCAAACGGGTAACAATCAAAGTCGGGCGATAATATTTTTCGGTTATACGCCCGGCCACCAAACCGATGACGCCTTCATTCCAAACTTGATCGGGCTGAGCGACGCCGATAATCACGAGCGGTATATTATTTTTATCAATTTGCGCCTCGACTTGAGCGGTAATTTCTTCGGTAATCTGCTGGCGGTTGATATTGCGCTGATTTAATTCCGCGGCTAACCCGGCCGCCTCATCCTTGTCGGTAGTGGTCAACAAAGCAAAAGCGCTATTAGCGTGCCCCAAACGGCTAGCCGCATTCAAGCGCGGACCGATTTGCCAACCGATATTCCAAGACTCCAGCGGCCGGCCCCCGTTAACTTTAGCGATTTTAACCAGCTCGTTAAGGCCTAAACGCCGATTCTCGTTTAATATCTTCAAGCCTTCTTTAACTAAAAGCCTATTTTCTCCCAAGAGGCTGACCATGTCCGCGACCGTGCCAACGGCCACCAAGTCCAAACAGCGTTCGCTAATCAATTGTTTTTGTTTGTCGGACAGGCTGGCCTTAGTTAATAACGCGCTGACGAGCTTAAAAGCGACGCCAACGCCGGCCAAATACGGCCAAGGATAACCGGAATCGGGATCGGAGGGATTGATAAACAAACAGTCGGGCAGATCGGCCGGATCTTCCGGTAAAATATGATGATCGGTAATGATAATATCCAAGCCTTTCTCCTTGGCATAGGCGACCTCCTCCTTATTCCTAATGCCATTATCCACGGTAATAACCAATTTATAGCCCTGCTCCACAATCTGGTTGATAGCCATCTTATTCAAGCCATATCCTTCTGTCACGCGGTCTGGCAAATAGACTTCGGCGACGCCATGGAGAATGTTCAAGGTTTCCAAGAGAATAACGGACGAAGTGACTCCATCGGCATCGTAATCGCCATAAACTACCAGAGGGTGGCCGGCTTTAATGTGGCTGATTATCAGATCTACCGCCGCATTCATATTCTTAAATAAAAACGGATCATAAAAAGCCGGCGCTCCTTCCCCGAAGGAACGGATTTTAGCCGGCTCCAATTCTCCCTCAAGAAACATATCAATGGACATTTTTTCCTTCAATCCCCGGTTATACAACAATTGCAAAACAACCGGATTAAGCTCCGAGTGGGCGGCCATAAAATCGGCCGGCATTATTTCAAGAAGTTCCCATTTTTTCATTATGATAATGCTACTTTAAAATCCCACCATGGCCGTCCAAGAGACCATGGACAGGACGACGATGAAGGACAGGATAATCCACAATATTTTAATGACTTTACGACGTTTCATAAGATTATTGTACTAAAATTATTTATCTTTTCAAAATTTTGACAAAAGCATCCGGCGGTATATCCACGCTGCCCTTGCCGGCGGCCATCATTTTTTTCTTGCCTTTTTTCTGTTTTTCTAAAAGTTTGCGCTTGCGGGTAACATCGCCGCCATAAAGCTTGGCGGTCACATCTTTGCGCATCGCCGATAATTTTTCGGCGGCGATAACTTTACCATGGATGGCCGCTTGAATCTTGATGGCGAACATCTGCTTGGACAGGCTATCCTTTAAAATCTCCACGATTTCGCGACCCTGGCGGAAAGCGTCATCGCGATAAACAATCGTCGCCAAAGCTTCAATCAGTTCCTCGGCCACTAAGATATCCATCTTGACGACATCCGCCGGCCGATAGTCTAAGTACTCATAATTAATGGAGGCATAGCCGGCAGAAACGCTTTTAATTTTATCATAAAAATCGGTTAGAATGGCGGCTAAAGGAATTTCATAATGGAGTAAAACGCGACTATCGTCGCCCTCGCTGGAAACATACTCGGTATTCTTATATATCCCCTTCTTGTCTTGCGCCAGTTTAATAACATTGCCAAGATAAGACTTGGGGGCGATAATATCCAGTTTGACCCAGGGTTCTTCAATGTGTTCAATTTGGGTCGGATCGGGCAAGCGTTGGGGCGAACGGATAATTATTTCCTCCCCGTTTGATTTGAAAACCTTATAAGCCACGCTCGGCATAGTGACGATCAAATCAAGATCATATTCGCGACGCAGCCTCTCTTGGAATACTTCCAAATGGAGCAAGCCCAAAAAACCGCAGCGAAAACCGAAGCCTAAAGCATCGGAACGCTCCGGTTCATATGACAAGGCGGCGTCATTCAATTTCAGCTTATCCATCGCTTCCCGCAGTTCTTTGAAATCGCTGCCCTCACGCGGGAAAATGCTGGCAAAGACCATCGGCCGGACCTCTTTATAGCCGGCCAAAGGTTCAATCTTGTCGGCGGCATCCAGATTTCTGGCGATGGTCATTGTATCGCCGACGCGGCAATCGGCTACCTGTTTGAATCCGGTAATGACATAACCAATTTCTCCCGCTTGCAGGTGTCCGGTGGAAAAATAGTCGGGTTTAAAAATACCGCAATCCAGCACTTCGCTTTCCGCTTCGGTCGCGATGAGCTTAATCTTGCCGCCTTTCTTAAGAGCGCCGTTGAAAATACGGATATAAGCGACCACTCCCCTGTAAATATCATATTTAGAGTCAAAAATAAGAGCTCTCAAAGTGTCATCGGACAAACTCTTCATTTTCGGCTGACTGGGCGCCGGGCCCAGTTTAATCACGGCATCCAGCACTTCGTTCACGCCCGCTCCGGTCTTGCCGGAAGAGCAAATTATTTCCTCTTCCCGGCAACCGAGCAGATCAATGATTTCCCGTTTAGTTTTAGCGACGTCGGCCGCCGGCAAATCTATCTTGTTAACGACTGGGATAATGGTCAAATTTTGTTCCAAAGCTAAATAAAGATTGGCCAAGGTCTGAGCTTGGATGCCCTGGGTGCAGTCAACCAGCAAAACGGCGGTTTCCACCGCCGCCAGCGACCGAGAAACTTCATAGGAAAAATCCACATGGCCGGGCGTATCAATCAAATTTAAAAGATGCCCCTTATAATCCATGGTCACCGGCTGCAGCTTGATGGTAATTCCCCTCTCTCTTTCAATATCCATGCCGTCTAGAATCTGCTCTTTCATTTTTCTCTTTTCAACCGTACCGGTTATTTCCAACATCCGGTCGGCCAAAGTCGACTTGCCGTGATCAATATGGGCAATAATACAAAAATTCCTGATTTTATTTATTTCTTCAATCATCTGGCAAAAATTAATTATTGGCTGATAGCTGGTCTTCAAGCTTGACTTTGCTGAAAGGCCAGCGATTTTTCAAAGAAGCGATGAAGCCGAAGAGTTCTTCGCTCTTAAATAAATAGCAAAATAATATATAAACCAACAAACCGGCTCCTCCCGCAGCGACCAATTGGATAAAAACTCCGCTAAATTTAGTCATATCTATAAAGGGCCAAACTAGCACTTTCATAATCTGGGCCGCCCCTCCGGCGGCAATCGCGCTAGTCGTAAATTTTAACACGGCTATAAAAATATTGCCAATATCCAAAACTCCTACCCGCAAATGTAGCCAAATCCATAGCAATAAGAAATTCAAGATATTAGCGATGGAAAAAGCGAGCGCCAACCCCGCCACGCCCAGCCGCGGCGCCAAAAACAGAGATAAGGCGACATTGGTGGCGGCCGAAACCAAGCCTAAATAAAAAGGAATAGCCGAATTATGGCGGGCATAGAAAACTCTGATTAACAACGGAATCGTCGCTTGGGCGAACAAGCTGAGAGCGAAGAAACCTAAAGTATTCATGGTTAAAATCGTATCCTGCCAGTCAAAGTTACCGGTGCCTAAAACGACCCGAACTATTTGCGCGCGCAAAGCAATAATCAAAAAAGTCGCCGGAATCACAAAAAATAAAATCTGCCTGATAGTCTGGGAAAAATTAGCGGCTAATTTTTCCTTATCAAAAGCCGATTCGGCTAAACTGGGAAAAGCTGCGATGGCGAAAGAAACGCCAAAAATCCCTACCGGAAAAGATTGGAGATTATTGGCTAAATTGAAAACCGATAAAGAACCCGCTGACAGATTAGAGGCTAAAATAGTAATGACTACCAAATTAATTTGAGAAATCGCCAAGCTCAGAGTCCGCGGCACCATCATCCGGCCCATTTTCCAAGTATAGCTATCGCGCCAATTTATTTTTAGTTTGAACCGGAAGCCTAAATGATAAGCTACCGGCACCTGGATGGCCATATGCATAAAAGCGCCAATAATAACGCCCCAAGCCAGTCCATATATTCCCCAATGCGGCACGAGATAAAGAGCGCCGATAATAATGCCCAGATTATAAAAAACCGGCGCTAAAGAATAAACCAAAAATCTTTTAAAAGATTGCAAGATTCCACCGATGATTCCGGAGATTCCCAAAAACAAAGGCGATAAGAACATGACGCGCGTTAAAGCGGCTGTCAGAGCCTGTTCTTCCGGGCCGAATCCGGGAGCGATTATCCTGGTCAAAGCCGGCGCAAAAATTATGCCGGCCAGAGACAGTCCGGCCAGGCCCAACAGCAGAATATTTAAAACATTATTGGCTAAATCCCAGGCTTCTTTGTTTTTTAAGCGCGGATTGCAATCTTCGGTCTGAACGCACTTAAAATCTCTGATGAGCGAAGTAAAAATCGGGATAAAACCGGCTGACAAAGCGCCCAAGACAATTAAATTATAAGTCAAATCGGGAATACGGAAAGCGGCATAATAAATATCCAGAATCGTTCCGGCGCCAAATTGTCCGGCCAAGATGCGATCGCGGAAAATCCCCAAGAGACGCGAAGCCAAGGAAGACAGGGCGACAAAGGCGGCCGCGACCGTAATGCTATTGATTTGTCTCTTAAAAATATCTTTAAACATGTAGTTTCCTTACTTTAAACGATTTTGCAAAAAAATCAAATTATTCAAGGCCTTGTCATAAGCGGGATTTATTTCCAATTCCCGATAAAATTCCGTCCGGGCTTGGTTATATAAGCCTCTATCCATATAAATCACCCCTAAATTATTGTGAACCATAATTTCGTCCGGGCTCAACCTTAAGGCCCGCAAATAATATTCTTCCGCTAGCGCCGGTTGTCCGTTCAAATAATACATCGCGCCGAGATTCCGCTGCGCTAAAGCAGACAAGGGGGAATAAGCGGCGGCTGTCTGCCAGAAGACTAAACGATCACGGAAACTGCGGCTATGGATAATGGATAAAATTGCCAAAAAGGCTAAAATTCCGCTAATTATCAAGAAATAACGGTGACGAAACAAAAGAGGCGGGTTAGTCCATTCAAACTCACCTAATATTAGCAGAAAACCAAAAAAAGATAAATAGAGACGATGCGACAAAAAACCGCTGGAAGTATCGGGGTTTAAGAAGGTTGGCAACAAAAAAATAAAAAGCCAAAATATTCCCAACAAAAAACGGCGGGGACGGCGAGGCGGAAAAATGAGACCTAAGGCCAGAAAACCCGACAATCCCAAAATGCCCCAAATAAAACGCCCGTTGGCTAAAGTCGGCAGCACGGACAAGTCAAACGGTAAAATAAGCTTGCCGGCAAAAATAAATAAGGCCGGCAGATTATGCCAAACGGCGGGGACGCCGGCTAAATGCCCGGATAAGCTTGGACCGAGAGCCAAGCGCCGCATGAGAAGCCAAACGAATATCACGCTACCCGAACCGATAATCAAAGCCAGCTTGTCGTATCGAGCTATTTTATCCTTCTCGACAAACCAAAAATAAAAAATGACCACCAAGGGCAGGCCGATGGCGCTTTCTTTGGTCAGCAGTCCGCAAAAAAATAAAATAAGATAAGCGAGATATGATCTAAGCCCCGGTTTTTTCAAAAAGTTTAAAAAAGACAGAAAGGCCGTCAACACAAAAATCGCCAACAGAGAATCATTGCGCCCCGGAATCCAAGCCACTGCCGGCGCTAAGGCCGGATGGACCAAAAAGAATAATGACATTATAAAAGCTAAGGTTCTTTTTTTCCATAAACGCTTAAGGAGATAAAAAACCAAAGACGCCGCCAGTAGATGCCAAAGAATATTGGAAAAGTGGAAGAAAAAAGTCAAAGTTCCCGTGCCGGCGTTTAATTTTCCCAATTGGGCATCCAGCATCAAAGACAAATTCAAAAACGGGCGATAATAAAATTTATTTTGCGGCGCGGAAAAGAAAACATCGTCCGAAAAAATACGTCCGATGTTATGAACGCTGCTCAAAATCTCTTGATTATCAATAACCAAGGCGTTATCGTCAAAATACGAAAACCCAAAAAATAAAGTTTGGCTATACAGCAAAAACCCAATGGCCGCGATTAAAAAATACGGCCGCCACCCTTTTAAAGACCGCCAGTCGCCGCGGACGCGCCGATTTTTAAATTTAGCTGTTATGCCGCTGAACATAAGGCGAATTAATCACCCAAAATTATTCTGATATCTCCGGCCTTAACTCCCTTCTCAAAAACAAATAAAGGATTGATATCCAACTCGGAAATTTCCGGATGTTCGTTGGCCAAACGGGCCAGTTTAACCATAGTCTGCGCTAGGGCTTGGATATCAAATTTTTTCTGCCCGCGCACTCCGTTGAGCATCGGATACATCTTCAAGGAGCCAATCAATTTTAACGCTCCGGAAACATCAAGATCGCTAATGGCCAATCTGAAATCCTTCATCACCTCCGTATAAATACCGCCCCAACCGACCATCAGCAACGGGCCGAAAACCGCGTCCCGCTTAAAACCGAGAATAATTTCTTGAAATTTTGATGCCTGTTCTTGAACGACCAAATAATTTGCGAGGTTTCTAAAGGCTCGGGCGTGACGACGGACGAATTTAGCGGCGACCGCTTTCAAGACCGCTTTATCTTGGATATTGACGATAACTCCGCCGGAATCGGTCTTATGTAAAAAGTCGGGGCCGACCGTCTTAAGAACCGCTGGATATTTATAAGTGTCCAGACGATGCTCCTCATAACGGCTGATTTTTACGGACGGGATATTATAATCTTTCAACAAAGAAAATGCCTTAAAATAATCGCCATTTATGACCGGTTTCTTGGCTTTTGCCTTAACGGCCTTAAACGGTCGTAAATTCTTGGCAACCGCGCGATAAGAAATTAAATGCTTAAAACTGCGGACTGCTTCTTCCGGATAATTAAAGGAAGCTACTTGATTGGAGGCCAACAGCTGGCGAGCCGGAGCGACCGCTTCCCCACCCACAAAACTGGCCATAATCAGCTTATTGGGATATTTTTTCTTGGCCGCGATAATGACTTGAGCGGTCTTGAGCGGTTCGGTGGAAGTCTGCGGCGTCAATAATACCAAGAGATTATTAACTCTCTTATCGGCTAAAGTCTTATATAAAGCCCGCTCATAGCGAGTCGCGTCAGCGTCTCCCAATAAATCCTGGCTGCTGCCCAAAGGCAGTCCTTGCCGGCCGATTTCATCGGCGGTCAAAACCGCCACCCCGCCGGCGTTGGTAATCACATGGAGATCGGAGACGCCGGAATTAAACCATGATTTCTTATTAAATATCATGAGCAGATTGAACATGTCTTCAAGATTATCCAACCAAATCGCGCCCGCCCTTTCCGCTCCGGCTTGAACGGCGGCGGCGGAACCGGCTAACGAGCCGGTATGGGACATGGCTAATTTTCCGCCGGCGGCGCTAATGCCAGCCTTTAAAATTGCCACTGGCTTGCGCTTGGCCAAACGGGAAACAATTTCCATCAAACGCGGGCCGTCTTTAATCTCTTCCAAATAGGCAACAATCAAATCGATTCGACGGTCAGCCGCCAAATATTCAATGATAGTGTTCTCATCCATGACCGCCTTATTGCCCAAACTGACAAAATAACCGAAATTAAAATCTTTGACCTTCAGCCAATCCAGGGCCCCGGCCCCGATGGCTCCCGATTGCGACAATAAAGCGCAATTTCCGGTTTCGGTGTCGGCGGCGGCGAAAGTAGCGTTCAGCTTATGCCAAGTGTTTATCAATCCCAAACAATTAGGGCCGAGAATGTTAAGATGGTGCCGCCGAGCCAAGACCTGAATTTCCGCCTCCATTTTTTTACCCTCAGCGCCCGCTTCTTTAAAACCGGCGGTTATTATAATAATATTTTTTATTCCCAAAGAAGCGCATTTGTTTATTTCAGCCACTACAAACTGGGCCGGAATGGCCATGACAGCCAGTAATCTTGGCCTGATTGACGCGGGCAGCGACTCTAAACTAGAATAAGCTTTGAGCCCGGCAATCTTTTTCTCTTTGAGATTGATCGGATAAATCTGGCCCTTAAATCCGCCCCTGATAATATTATCAAGAATTTGCCGACCGAGTTTTTCCGGACTATTGGAGGCGCCGACAACTGCGACTGCCTGCGGATTAAAAAAATAATTTAAAGGCATAGGATGGATGAGTATATTGATTATTAATAAAAATTCATTTCTTCGCCAAACCGGCCAAGCCGGATATGAGCCATAAAATTACCAAGTAATTCAAATTAAAATAAGCCAAAACTATATTAGGCCAGGCAATTTCCAAAATAAAAAGCACCACGACCAAAGCGGTTAAAAAATAGAAAGATTCCCTGATTAGCAAATTATTCTTAGCCATAATTCTAACGCTTGAATATTCCTCTTAAAATTTCCATCGCCTTAGTAAAAATATTCTTGCCCTTGAGCCGCAGGCTGATTTCTTCAATATCCAAATAATTATCGGAGCCGATTTGACCGTCCAAACCGGGGATGGAAATCAAAAAAGTATATTTATTATCCTCCGCCTCGGCCGCTTTTAAGTTCAAAAACGCCCGGGCGGTTTTGACGCCGTTATCTTCCAGGGGGCGGTCATAGGCGGCCACAATATATTTGATATTATCGCCGGCGGCAAAGTATCTATCGATTTTTTTGACGCCGGGATTAATAAGGCTGGCAGGCGAGAAAGCAAATACTCCGCTGTTTTCTAAAACTAAGTCGTCCTTATTTAAAATAATTTTGTTGACTCCGGCGGCGGCGGAAAAAAAAACCTGCTGGTACGTCTGATCTAAATTGAACTGAGCATCCCCAAAACTGATTTTGCCTAAACTGACCGGATTAATGGTGGAAACGCCGATTTGAGAGGCGTCGGTAAATAAAACAAGGCGGTCGCTTCCGGAAACCGGCCAAATTTTATTGATAAAAGAAATCCTGTCGGAAGAACTGCTCAACTTGGAAATTACGATATCATCGCTCACTTTGATCTCTACCCGATAAAGGCCGGAAACGGCGGCCGAACCGCTTACAATCAAACTTTTATCTTCGCCGCGGCCGTCATCGGAAGTCGGGTTATTATCAGGCAGAATCTGGCTGGCAACCTTATCGGAACCGGAGTAGACATTAACCGTAATCGGGTCTTGTCCCCGATCCAGATTCAAATCCTTGAAATCAAAGGCTAAGCGCCAAAATCCTGGCCGGAAATAAACATAAAACTGATGGGCGCCCCGCAAAGGCTGATTGATGACTGTCGGAGAAATTTCGCTATAATCGGGCAAGCGGAAAACAACATCCAGCGGATAATTATAAGCCGCCACGCAAGCAGTCGGTCCGCCCGGACACTCTTTCAAACTGCCAATTTTTAAATCATTTTCAAAGGCCGATGCATCGTCATAGTATTTTTCCTTTTGCAGAATCAGCCTGCCGGGAGCATCTTCCAGACGGCTCCAGGAAAAGCGGTAACTATCTACAATATCATTTTCGATAGGTTGTAATTCATATTGTCCGCTTAACTTATCGCGCAAAACGCCGACTTCGATAATCGGAGTGGCGGTGGCCAAATGGCTGCGATATTTAATCGTTAATTCGGCGGTATCAAAACCGCGGGGGGAATAAAAAGAAAAGTATACCGGCTCGGCTACAAGGCGAAGACCCAAAGAAACATTAGCGTCTATCCGCTCTGCCGGCTTAAAATCATATATGAAGCCTTTGCCGGTCGCCAATCCGCGTGGCCAAGTCCTACTGTAACTGGCGTTCCCAGAAGGAATTGTCTTTAAATACAAAAAAACCAATACCGTAATCAGGATAATCATCCCGAAAATAAAGCGCGTCTTGAACAAAAATGACCTATTCGCAAAAAAAGATTTCAATTCTTTCATACCTATATTTTACTTTATTTTTAGTAATAAAAAAAGAGTAGACTCTCTCCATGACAGCTAATAAAAAATAGACCCGTATCGGTCTATTTTTTATCTTACCTAAAGTAATTTATCTTATTTCCCGTAGTCCAAACGCGGCTTCTTGCCCTTATAACCGGTTCCGGCGGGAATCAGGCAGCCGATAATAACGTTTTCTTTCAAACCTTCAAGATAATCAATCTTACCGTTAACGGCGGCGTCAATCAAGACCCGAGAAGTCTCTTGGAAGGAAGCGGCCGATAAGAAACTATCGGTAGTCAAAGAAGCTTTGGTAATACCCATCAGTAAACGATCGGCTTTGGCTTGGTTCTTCAAGCCTTTATTGGCCTGCTCCAGTACTTCTTCCTCGACAGTTTCACCGGATAAGACAGTAGCGTCACCGGAATCGGTGATCAAATAGCGGGAAAACATCTGGCGGGCGATTATTTCCACGTGCTTATCGTTTAAAGGCTGGCCCTGGGATCCGTAAACATACTGAATCTCTTTGATGATATATTTCTGGGTTTCCAGACGTCCTTTTAATTTATATAACTCGCGCAAATCCAAACTTCCTTCCGTCAGCTGAGTGCCGCGCCCCACCTCTTCCCCGTCTTTAACCATCATCATCGTGCCTTTCAAAATCGGATATTCTTTGACCTTTTCTACTTCTTTGGCTACGGAAATATATTTTTCCGCGACAGTGACGGTGCCGGCTGTCTTAGCCTTAACGACTTCGGCGCCGACTTTGAATAATTCCGTGTTCCTGGAGACACTCTCACCGTCTTTAACTAAAACTTTAATATCCAATTTTTTTGTATCCTTGGCGCTCAAGCCGCCAGCCAACTTTAGTTCATTAACTTTTTCAGAAAAATAATATTTATCATGATCTTTGCCTTTATAGTAGATGCTGAGAATCTTGGTCTGAGGATTATTAACGGAGATTTCCTTGCCGTCCTTGTCCTTAATTATCTTCTGGGCAAATTCAATCTTGACCTTCCCGGCCACATCGGAAATCATCGCCCGCTTCTTCGGACTGCGCGCTTCAAATATTTCTTCAACCCTAGGCAAACCTTGGGTAATATCGTCTTGGCCGGCAACGCCTCCGGTATGGAACGTTCTCATCGTTAACTGTGTGCCCGGTTCACCGATAGATTGAGCGGCGATAGTGCCAACAGTCGCGCCCATCTTAACTTCTTTATTATAGGCCAAATCCCAACCGTAGCACTTAGCGCAGATGCCTTTATGCATCTTACAGCTTAAAACGGAACGGACGCAAGTATGTTCAATGTTTTTGGTTTTTAATAATTTGATATTTTCCTCGTCTAAAAGATCGCCGGTCTTCAAAATCGTCTTACCCTTGTTGTCCAGCAAATCTTTGGCCAAGAAGCGTCCGGTCAAGCGCTTGAAGAAGTCTTCGCCATTCTTCTCTATCTCTTCGCGGCTTAAATCCAAACCGACGGTATCGCCGCAATCATCGTCGGAAATAATAATATCTTGAGCGACATCGACTAGGCGACGCGTCAGATAACCGGCATTAGCGGTTCTCAGGGCCGTATCGGATAAACCTTTGCGGACGCCGTGGGTAGAAATGAAGTATTCCAAAACGCCGAAGCCCTCTTTGAAGTTTCCCTTAACCGGCAATTCGAAAATAGCGCCGGAAGGAGAGGTCACTAAGCCTTTCATCCCTAGAATTTGAACCGGCTGAGCCCAGGAACCGCGAGCGCCGGATTCAATCATGGAATAAACCGGCAAGATATTCACCAAGCCTTTCTTGCAGATAGCGGCAATCTTGTCTTTAGTCCCGGTCCATTCTTCAATAACTTTGGCGTAGCGCTCGCTTTCGGTCAACAAGCCTTCATTATATTGTTCTTGGATCAGCTCCACTTTCTTATTAGCTTCTTCAATCAACAAATCTTTCTCCGGCAAGCTCGGCAAATCGCCAAAACCCCAAGAAAGTCCGGACTTGGTAATAAAAGTAAAACTGCGATTCTTTAAGTCGTCAATAAACTTAACCGTTTCTTCTTCTCCATAAATTCTCAAACACTCGCGAATCAAATCCTTCAATTTGCCCTTGCCGACGACTTCGTTAAGATAACGGAGCTTCTCCGGCAGCAAGGAGTTGAAAATTAGGCGTCCAACCGTCGTTTTTAACATCTCGCCATCATACTTAACTCGGATAGCTTCATGCAGGCCGATGCCATTGCTCTCATAGGCCAAATAGGCTTCATCGGCGTTGTAAAAATAATGCATTTCTTCCACTGTCTTATGTTCATAATCGGCCTCAACCAAAGTAATGTAATATGTGCCCCAAACGATATCCTGAGCCGGAGTGACAATAGGATCGCCGGTAGCCGGCTTCAATAAATTATGAGTAGACAACATTAAAGTTTCCGCTTCATGCTTAGCCTCTTTAGTCAAAGGTACATGAACGGCCATTTGGTCGCCATCGAAATCAGCGTTAAAAGCGGTACAAACAAGTGGATGGATTTGGATAGCTTTACCTTCAATCAAAATCGGGCGAAAGGCTTGAATACCTAGACGATGCAAAGTCGGAGCGCGATTCAGCAGGACGAAAGCTCCTTTAATAATTTCTTCTAAAATATCCCACACCTCATCATGTCCGGCTTCCATATAACGGGAAGCGCTGCGGACATTATGAACTATCTCGCGCTTAATAAGCTGAGAAATGACAAAAGGCTTGAATAGTTCCAAAGCCATGATTTTCGGTAAACCGCACTGGCCCAAATCCAAACGCGGATTAACGACGATAACAGAGCGGCCGGAGTAGTCTACGCGTTTACCCAATAAATTTTGGCGGAAACGTCCTTGCTTGCCTTTTAAAGTATCGGCTAACGATTTTAATTGGCGCTTCTGGCCGGTAGACGCGGTGACTGTCTTAGTATGGCGGGCGGAGTTATCAATCAAAGCGTCAACCGCTTCCTGAAGCATGCGCTTTTCGTTGCGGCAGATAACTTCCGGCGCATTCAAATCTATCAATTGTTTCAAACGATTATTACGGTTGATAATGCGGCGGTATAAATCATTTAAATCGGAGGCGGCAAAGCGCCCGCCGTCCAGCGCGACCATCGGGCGCAAATCTGGAGGCACTACCGGCATGACGGTCATAATCATCCATTCCGGACGAATGTTATTATTGCGCAAGCCTTTCAGCAGCTTCAAACGCTTAACCAACTTTTCTTTTTTTGAGTCAACCGCACCGGTTAATTTGTCTTCCAAAGATTTAATGCTAGCCGCCAAGTCAATCTGAGCTAACAACTGGCGTATAGCCTCGGCGCCGATAGAAGCTTCAAAGATATGGCCGAATTTTTGGCTTAATTCTTGATATTGTTGCTCGGATAAGATCAAAAGCGGTTTTAATTCTTTCAACTCCCTCTGTACTTGCCCGAAGTCTTCTTCCAACTGGGCCAAGCGCTCGGCTTTAGCTTTAACCGCCTCTTTAACTTCTTTGCTATTTTCATCCGATTTAGGATTTTCTTCTTTCAGCTTCTTAAGCTGGGCGTTATATTCGCTATCAATGCTCTTAAGCTTGGATTTATATTCCGATTTTATCTGATCAATCGTAGCCGCCTTTAAAGTTTCGTCGACGTCAGTTACGATAAAGCTGGCATAATAAATAACTTTTTCCAAAGACTGGATGCCCATGCCTAGGAGCAAGCCGATTTTAGAAGACAGACCTCGTAAAAACCAGATGTGAGAAACCGGAACCTGCAAAGTAATATGGCCCAGGCGTTCGCGGCGAACAATGCTGCGCGTTACTTCCACGCCGCACTTATCGCAAACTATGCCCTTATAGCGAATTTTCTTATACTTGCCGCAGGCGCATTCCCAATCTTTAGTCGGGCCAAAAATCTTCTCGCAGAACAAGCCGTCCTTCTCCGGTTTCTGAGTGCGATAGTTGATGGTTTCCGGCCGCGTTATTTCTCCGTGAGACCATTCTAAAATTTCCTCCGGACTGGCCAATTTAAGGCGGATGGCGGCAAAATCACTGGTTTTTATCGGGTTTAGCATATGTATATTGATTACAAATTACTAAAAAATATTAATTATTCTTCGTTCACGATATCGCTAACATTGATATCAGCTATTATCTCCGGCTTATCATAAACGAATTTATCATCCAATTTTATCTCTTCATCAATATCGGTGACGACTTCCGAGGCGGGATTACCGCCCGCGCTATCCAATAATTCAACATTCAAGCCCAAGCCTTTTAATTCGCGGATAAGGACGTTGAAAGATTCCGGCACATTCAATTTCTCGATTTCCTCGCCTTTGATAATCGCTTCATAGGCCTTGCTCCGCCCGGGAACGTCATCGGATTTGATAGTCAGCATCTCCTGCAAAGTATGGGCGGCGCCATATCCTTCCAAAGCCCAGACTTCCATTTCTCCGAATCTCTGTCCGCCGAATTGCGCTTTACCGCCCAAAGGCTGCTGCGTAATCAAGGAATAAGGACCGATAGAGCGCTGGTGAATCTTGTCTTCAACCATGTGGTTCAATTTCAAAACATACTTATAACCGACTGTAATTTTATTGTCATAAGGATCGCCGGTTTTACCGTCAAACAAAAGAGTCTTGCCATCTTCCGGTAATCCGGCGGCTTTTAACTCCGCCTTAATCTGAGCTTCGGTAATGCCGTTCAAAGCCGGGGTCATCACGCGATAACCCAGCTTCTTGGCCGCAAATCCCATATGGGTTTCGAGCAACTGCCCGAGATTCATACGGGAAATGATTCCCAACGGCGAAAGAATAACATCAATCGGAGTACCATCGGCCATAAAAGGCATATCCTCAATCGGCACAACCCGGGAAATAACGCCTTTATTCCCGTGGCGTCCGGACATCTTATCGCCGACTTGGATTTTTCTTAGATTGGCCACCGCGACCTGGATAGATTTCAAAACGCCGGCCGATAATTTATCGCCTTCTTCGCGGGAAAATATTTTGATATCAACAACTTTCCCGTGTTCGCCGTGTTCCAGATACATAGAAGAGTCTCGGACATCTTTAGCCTTCTCTCCGAAAATAGCCCGCAATAATTTTTCTTCAGCGGAGAGGGTGGTTTCGCCTTTGGGAGTAATCTTGCCGACGAGAATGTCGCCGGAAGAAACTTTAGCGCCGATACGGATAATTCCCTCCTCATCAAGATTCTTCAATTTTTCTTCGCTGATATTGGGAATATCGTTAGTAATAACTTCCGGACCCAACTTGGTATCACGCACGTCAATCGTGTAGTTTTCAATATGAATTGAAGAATAAATGTCTTCTTTGACCAAGCGTTCGGAAATAATGACCGCGTCTTCATAATTGAAGCCTTCCCAGGTCATAAAAGCGGCCAGGACATTGCGCCCTAACGATAGCTCGTCGTTATCAATCGCCGGACCGTCGGACAGGATATCGCCTTTCTTAACTTTTTGGCCGACTTCCACGACCGGATGCTGATTAATACAGGTGGAGGAGTTGGAACGTAAAAATTTATTTAAATGATAAACAATGGCCTTGCCTTTCTTGTCGGTTAATTCAATCATGCCGGCGTCCGCTTTAGTAATTACGCCGTCTTCATCGGCAATAACAACATGGCCGCTATCGCGAGCCGCGCGGGCTTCCACGCCGGTGCCGACAATCGGCGCCTCTGCTTTAATAAGCGGGACGGCCTGACGTTGCATGTTCGTGCCCATGAGGGATCTTTGTCCGTCATTGTGTTCCATGAAAGGAATAAGGCTGGTGGCGACAGAAATAATCTGATTGGCGGCCAAGCCGACAAAATCAATCTTATCAACTTCTGACATGCCCGGCTGGCCGTTCTTTCTGACTTCATGTTTCTGTACGATAAAATAACCGTCTTTATCAGTCGGAATAGTCGCATCGACCGTAATGTATTTTTCTTCCTCAAAAGCATCCAAATAGACAATTTCGTCCGTGACTCTAGTTCCCTTCTTATCATGCGCTGTTTTACGATAAGGAGTTTCCAAAAATCCGTAAGTATTTAAGCGGGCGTAGCTGGCCAAATGTCCGACCAAGCCGATGTTCGGTCCTTCCGGAGTGGCAATCGGGCAGATGCGGCCGTAGTGGGTGGTATGGACATCGCGGACATCAAAACCGGCGCGTTCACGGGTTAAACCGCCCGGACCCATGGCCGATAAGCGGCGCTTGTGCTCCAATTCCGCGAGCGGGTTAGTCTGGTCCATGAACTGCGATAGCTGAGAAGACATGAAAAACTCTCGGACTACTCCGATAACCGGACGAGCATTAACAAGTTTAGAGGGAGTTAGAGAGGCGACTTCCGAAGTGGACATTCTATCTTTGATGATACGCTCCATTCTGGCCAAACCGACCCGGAAACGATTCTGGATCAAGCCGCCGATAGCGCGGATGCGGCGATTACCGAGATGGTCGATATCGTCTTCCGGCTCTTTCGTTATATTCAATCTGATAATTTCTTTAATAATCAACACTAGATCTTCCTTGCGCAGGATACGATTCTCTTTCTTATTGGCCGGTAAATCAAGATCAAAACGACGATTCAATTTATAGCGTCCGACGCGGCCGAAGTCATAGCGGTCAAAACGGAAAAACATGGAATGAATCAGCTGGCGGGCGTTATCAACCGACGCCAAATCACCCGGACGAATACGGCGATAAACTTCCTGCAAACCCTCCGCCTCATTCTTGGCGGCGTCTTTTTCAATCGTCGCCTCAATATAGCCCTGCTCATCCTTATTCTTCACCAAATCAACGTCGGCAAATAATTTAATCAATTCCTCATCGCTCTCGTAGCCGAAAGCTCTGAGCAAAGAAGTGATGGCGACTTTTCTTTTCCTGTCGATGCGCACCCATAAAACTTTATTGGCGTCAGTTTCAATTTCCAACCAAGCGCCGCGGTTCGGAATAACTTTCGCGCCATAGCATTTCTTGCCCTTGATGAATTCGGCGGTGAACATCACTCCGGCCGAACGGATCAACTGGGAAACGACGACTCTTTCGATTCCGTTGATGATAAAGGTTCCTTTATCGGTCATAAGCGGAAAATCGCCCAAAAAGACTTCCTGATTAAGGGAGCGGCCGCTTTTTTTATTCAATAATCTGGTTTTGACGCGCAGAGGCGCTTCAAAAGTAATATTTTTCTCTCGGCTTTCCAACTCGGAGAACTTTGGTTCGTCCAAATAATAATCTTCAAAATATAACTCTAAATCCCGGCCGATAAAATCAGTAACGGGATTTATTTCATCAAAAAGTTCCGCTAAACCTTCTTTCAAAAACCACTTATAACTATCAGTCTGGATTTCTATTAAATCCGGCATCGGCATGACTTCAGACAGCTCGGAAAATGATTTTCGTTTAGACATAGGACTTATATTTATAATAAATATAGACAAAACAAAAAATAAAAAAAATCTTTTAACAAAAAAATCCCAACCCCAATTTGGTTTGAGTTTCGTTAATTATTAAATTAATTTATTTTTTGATAAATCACTTTTTAGATAAAAAAGTGTTAAGATATTCCTATAATATTACAATTATTATTATTTGTCAACACACATTTTCTCCACAATTTCTTCACGGGCCACTTCCCGATCATCCCAGGGTATTTTTTGCCCCTTGGAAACGCAGATGAACTGTTCCGCCCCCTTCCCGGTTAACAAGACTAAATCGCCTTCTTTGGCTAATTCTAGAGCTTTTCTTATAGCCTCGCGGCGATCTAATATCTTAAACAAGTCTTTATTCAGCTCCCGGCCCGCTTCTTCGGCTCCAGCTGATACCTGATTAATTATCAAGGCTGGATCTTCATCATAGGGGTCTTCATTGGTGATAACTATAAAATCGGCATATTTAGCCGCCAATCCGCCCAAAATCGGCCGGCGCGCCTTGTCGCGCCCGCCCCCGGTCGAACCTAAAATATGAATAATCTTATGATGCGGCACGAATTCCAAGGTCTGATATAGCTTTATAACCGCTTCCGGCTCAAAAGCATAATCAACTATAAAGGTAAAATCTTGGCCGGCATCGATAAATTCCATTTTTCCGGCCAAGCCCCTAATTTCTTCCAGTCCGGATTTTATTTGGTCAAAGCGTAATTTTTGATTGAAACCGACCGCCGCCGCCGCCAAAGCATTGGCGGCATTAAAGTCTCCCAATAACCGCAGACTGACCGGCCGGCCGTTAATTGTCAATTTAGTTCCGCCGCCGCTCATTTCTACCTGGCCGCCTTGCACCAAAGAGAAATCTTTAATTACGGCTCCGCTATTCATCTTAGCGAATAAAGATTTGAGCGAAACCCGCTCATTGAGAGTATAAGCCATCTTTGCTTCCGCCTGATAGTTTAAAAAATAAACGGCATTATCATCATCACCATTGACAATAATGGTTTTTAAGACCCGGGTTAAATCCAATTTTTTTAGCTGGCTGGACGGCTTCGTAACTCGATGCTCGTCATCAATGTACTTAGTCCGGCATTTTTTCAAATGAGCGAACAGTTTGCCTTTAGCGGCGCGATAATTTTCAAAACTGCCATGCGCTTCAATATGTTCCGGATACAGGCTGGTAAAAATTAAAACATCATAATTGATAAACCGATGACGGAACTGTTCTATCCCCTGCGAAGTCGTCTCCACAATGGCATAGCGGCATTTATTATTTATCATCTGACGCAGAATCTTCTGAATAAAAAAACGACCGGGCATGGTCATTTTTTTATTATTCAGCCATTCGCGATTTCCGTCCGAAAAAATAGAAGTAGAAGTCATCCCGGTTTTATATCCGGCCGCGTTCAGCATGCGGGCAATCATATATACCACCGAGGTTTTCCCAGTCGTACCCGTGACGCCGATAATAACCAGCTTATTGCTCGGAAAACGGTACCACAAAGCCGCCGCCAAATTTACCAAAAAATGATAAGGGGGTTGAAAAAAATAAAAAATTTTTTTAGGAATTAAAGACTTCACTATCTCTAACATAACCAAAAACTTTAAAATTTAGAATTACTATTTAGCAAAAAACATCTCGTCATCATCCTCAAACGGCCGGCGACCTCCTGTTTTTTTATCTTCTGCGGACATTTTTTTGTCTTCCCTGATTGTTTCTAAAATTTCGTCCTCATCATTAATAGCCGCGTCTTCTTCATCGGGAGTCAGCTTTAATTCGGCTTCAGCTTGGACATCGCTTTCTTCTCCGGCCTTATTCTCTTCCTCTCTCTCCTCTTCCCCAATTTCTCCCTCAATTTCTTCCTCGGTCTCGATCACATCATTGCCCTTGAAAACCAGACCGCTATCTTCTTCATCTTCTCCCAAATAGCTGCCGGGAGCGCTAGCAGCGGCGCGGTTATGAATCGGGATGCCCGCGATGCTGCTGCCGCTCATCGCCTCGTACTGCTCTGGGCTAATCATGACTTCGCGCGGCTTGGAACCATTAGACGGACCGATAATACCGGCTTCCTCAAGCATATCTAAAATCTTGGCGGCTCGGCCATACCCGATAGACAGGCGGCGCTGGAGCATGGAAGTTGAGGCTTTACCGGCTTTAACTATAATTTCTTTAGCTTCTTCAAACAGTTCGTCTTCATCGCCATGGTTGCCGTCCAGGCCGACGCCGGCATTACCGCCGACTTTCTGGCGGTCGGTCACCCCCTCAAGATATTCCGCTTCTCCGCTCTTATCTTTAATATAATTAACGACATCATTTATTTCTTCATCGCTCAGATAAGCTCCTTGGATGCGCTTCGGCTTGGCGAATTCGGCCGACATGAATAACATGTCGCCTTGCCCTAATAATTTTTCCGCTCCCGATGAATCTAAGATTGTTTTGGAATCCACCAACGAAGCGACTGAGAAAGCGATGCGCGTCGGGACATTAGCCTTAATCAATCCGGTAATGACATCCACGCTCGGACGCTGAGTCGCCAAAATCAAGTGGATACCGATGGCCCGAGACATTTGAGCCAAGCGGATAATGGCGGCCTCCATATCTTTCCCGGCGGTCATCATAAAATCGGCCAATTCATCAATGATGAACACAATATAGGGTAATTTGTCGGAGCTGGCGGCGTTATATGATTGGATATTTCTTTTGCCGGCTTTATTTAAAACATCATAGCGGCGCTCCATTTCATTCAAGCACCACTTCAAAGCATTGATTGTTTTATTGACATCGGTGATGACCGGTGTAAGCAAATGGGGGATGCCGTTATATGTCGGGAGTTCAACGCGCTTAGGGTCCACCATGATGAAACGTAAATCATCCGGATTATTCTGGTATAAAAGGCTGACGATAAGGGCATTCAAGCAGACGGATTTTCCGGAATTGGTCGCCCCGGCTACCAATAAGTGCGGCATCTTGGTCAAGTCATAAAGCCAAGCCGTACCGGCGACATCCTTACCCAAGGCGACAAACAAATTATTCTTGCGCGCCTTGAAAGATTCGTCTTCCAATATTTCCCTCAGGCCTACGATAGCCTTGGCCCTATTCGGCACTTCAATGCCGACTAAAGATTTTCCGGGAATCGGCGCCTCAATTCTAATCGGGTGCGCGGCCAGCGCCAAAGACAAATCATTATTTAAAGTCGTAATGCGCGACAACTTGACTCCTTCGGCCGGACGGAAAGTGTATTGAGTGACAGTCGGGCCGACTTTAGTTTCACCCATCTCCACATCGATACCGAATTTTTCCAAAGTCTTTTTAATTTTTTGGGCATTGGTTTCCGTATCGCCGCCGATGGCTTTGCTGAACTTATTATTCAACAGCTCCAAAGGCATATCTATCTTAATGGACTTTTTAGGCCAAACAATTTTTTCTTGGACCTTTTTGCCTTCTTTTTTAATAATCGGGCTCTCAATCTCATCGCCATCCTCTTCATCCTCGTCTTCTTCAACTTTTTCCAGTTTCGCCGGAATTTCTTTTTTCTGCCAAGCTCCCAAAACCTCCTCGCGCGCTTCGCCAATCAATTCTTGGCCCTCGGCAGACTCGTCTTCATCGGACCAAGAGAATAAGCTTCTGAAAAATATTCCGAAAGGACGGAAAATTTTGGCCAAAAAGCTTTCGCGGCCGACTAATCCGTCCAAAGAAGTATTAAACAGCAAAACCAGAGAAATTAAAGACAGGGCGATGAGAACCAAAACTCCGCCCCAAAAACCGAAAATATAAAAAAACAACCGGCTCATATACAAACCGACATAACCGCCGCCAATTCCTTCAATCACCGCGCTTTTCCAGGTTGCGGGCTCCAGAAAGAAATGAAATAAGGTTTGATAAGAAACAAAAAGCAAAAATAATCCCAAATAATCGGTAAAATTTTCCGGCTTCTTAGCCTTGCGGATTAAAATCAAGGCCCAGTATAAAATGATTAGAGGTGCCAACCATTTGCCGAAACCGAAAATAAGCGTCAACCACTTGGAAATAAAAATTCCGAAATGACCGGACAAATTGAACAAACCTAGCAAGCTAACCAGCCCGAAAACCAATAAAAAGACGATGACAATACTGCGCTTAGCCTTGGCATCCAAATCAAATTCCGGCAAAGCGATGTAATCAAACGGATTAGAGCGTTTCTTTTTACGACCCATACTTAAATATTATAATGATTAGTAATCCTATTATATCATAGCCTAAACTAATAAAAAAGTTCGATTTTTACCGAACTGTTTCCCGGGGACACTAATTTATTTCAATGTCAATAAAAACCGCCTGCGGCACTTGAGCGCGAATCTTTTTTTCCAATTCGTCAATTTTGCGGCCGACCAAGCGCGGCACCCGATCCATATAATCTACGGAAAATTTCATGAAATTTTCATAGCTTTCCTTGACCTCCTCATATTCATTTTCCAAAAAATGATGTTTGGACAACTGCTCTATCAAAGAAGAGGCGTTAAATTCGATATCGCATTTGATCAGATATTTATCGACATCCAAAATGGCGGATTTAAAATCCAGCACTTTTTCCACGGTCGGGTCGCTGTTTAGAATATCGATAACCAAATCTTCCGTTTCTTTAGGAATAGATTTGGTAATCAGATAATTGCGGTTCTTGGCGATTAAAATAATGGCGGCCACTCCCAGCAACAAGCCGATAACAATAGAACCGATAGAATCCCAATAGGCCTTCTCGGTCAGATGAGCCAAAAGTATGCTGACAAAGGCGACAAAAACACCGACGACCGCCAGGCCGTCTTCATAAACCACGGCTAAAGTTGTCGGATCGGCCTGGGAGATGATTTTTTTAATCTTATCGCCCGGAAAATGCTTTTTTAAATCGCGGATCGCCAGCCATAACGTAAAAGATTCAATGACAAAAGCGATTAGCAGAATATAAAAATTCAAAGGCCGAAAATGGCTCCCCTGTCCGTTCAGGAGAGAGGCTACGCCGTGATAAGTCGTAATGCCGCAACCGATAAAGAAAATGCCGCAAGCGGAAATAAGCGCCCAAATGAAGCGCTCCTTGCCATAGCCATAGGGGTAATCCTCATCAGGCTTCTTGACCGAACGCCTGACGCCGATGATAAGCAGGGATTGATTGGCGGTATCAGCTAAACTGTGGATAGCTTCGGAGAACATCGCCCCCGACCCAGTCAAGGCAAAACCGAAAAATTTAGCCGTACAGACAATGGCGTTGCCGCTGAAAGCGGCAATCACCGGCAGCAGACCGGATATCTTAGCCTCGGAATCTGGTTGAGCGCTAATCATAATTTATAAATTTAAACCGTCTCGCACCTGAGCAATTAAACTGACAGCCGCGCTCTCGTCATTATCAAACTTTAAAAGCCAATAAGTAGCGGTCCTGATAGCCGTCCAGTGATAGTACAAATCAATGCGCTCCTTAAAATCATCGGTCATTTCTAAGCCGGAAGCCTCCAAATAGGCGTCTAAAAACATTTTTTTCTTGTCGGCGGCGGAGAGTATATCGCTGTGCCTTTTAACCAACTTATATTCCAGCTGCTGTAAAAATGAGCCGATGTCCCGAGCAAAATCGCCCAAACACATATCGGTAAAATCAATCAAGCCGATCCGTCCCGGCGCCGTTTGGATAATATTTTCCGGGTGGGCATCGCCGTGAATGATGGATAAGCGGCCGCCGTTGTTAAAATAGCTTTCTTCTTTTCCTATGAAATAAGCATAAATACGACGCAAGTCTTCCGTATACTTATTGGGAAAGCGTTGCTGGACTTCTGTGATGATTTTCTCCATGCCCGGAATGACCGTTTTAATCCGGGAATTGGACGGATTAAAATTAGCCCTAGCATCAACCGGCAAAGCGTGCAGGCGGGCAAACAATTTGGCGCCAGCGACTATCACTTTCTCCATAGTCTCAAAATCTTTGTTCTTGATATAGTATAAAAGGTTTTCCCCCTTCAAACCGCGATAAAAGGTGCCATGAAAATATGGAGAGTAGAATAAAGGATCAGGAATATCAAAATCTTCATTCGGGAATCCCGCCGCCCATAAATATTTAAGAGCTTGATAGACGTTCTCGCGGTTCTCGCCGCTATGGGCCGAGCAAACAATCGGAATTTTGTCTTCCGTTCCGTCCGGTTTGGAAAAATAAGTCGTAAAACCGATAACGACATGGTAAGTGGTTTCCCACACCATTTTTTTATACGGCCTGATCTCTACCCTGATTATATCCGTAAAAGCCGAATAATGGGGCAGGACTTCTTTCTTGAACAACTCCACAACATAATTCTCGTCAAACAATCGCCAAATCTTGTTCATACAGTTTTTTGCCAATGTTTTTTCCAATGGCTCTCCCAAATTAATTTTTTGATTTTTAAATAATACGTTTCCGCCTCCAATTTTTTCTTCTTCGTCTTAAAATTTGCGAAGGAACGGATGGAACGAATCAAATCCTCCAGTCCGCGCTCAATATCATCCGGGCTCCAGGCATAAGGGCCATAAATTTTAGAAAAGTCATGCGCGCTCGCCCACCAAAAAGTACAGCTGGCCAGGCCTCGCACCAAATGCCAGCGGTGATAGTAAAAATTCTTGTCTTTCTTAAATCTTACGCCCATTTCCAAGGCCATGTAAGCCAATTTCCATAAATTGGTTTGAATCTTGTTATTTTTATCCGCCCACAGATGATAGGGCTGACGATTTTTAACATCTTGGGGGCTTGATTCCCAAGAAGAAGAGGCCAAGACGGTTTTTTGCGGACGGCCCGGAAGTGATTTAATGAACGCCGAAATGGTTGAGCTCCGCAATTCTTTGACTTTGGCAATTTTTTCCAACTCGGCCGTAGGATCTTCATGGCGCAAGCCGTAAAGCTCGGCATCGGTGGCAGTCAAAATAAACTCAGGGGCTTTTTTATCTTTAAGCATTGTCAAAAGTTTATCCGGCGGATAAGCGCTAGAAACGGCTCGATTACGAAAAACTACTTTCAGGCCGCTCGCGACATCCAGATACATTGTGTCCGCTTTCGGCCGATGAGAATGAACGGCGCTATAGGCCAATTCATCCAAAATAATCCAAGAGTAGCCCAAACGTTTAATTATTTTGGCCACGGTCGGCGAGTAAGCCATTTCCGGCAGGAAAAATCCGGCCGGCTTGAAATTCTTACCGAAATGCTTTTTTAAAATTTTCTCGTTGGTTTTTATTTGCCGCACCACCTCCGCTTCCGGCAGAAGCGGGAGAAACCCATGGTAGGCGGCCGAACTCGTCAATTCCACCCGCCCTTGTTTAACTAAAAATTTTAAACGATCCAAAAAAGATTTTTCCTTTTCGTCCGCTAGACGTTCCAACAAACAGCCGCTAATATTCCAGGTGGCGCGTAATCCAGAGTTCTCCTCCATCAGACGCAGCAAGCGCCAATAACTTTTATCCAAAGCCTTGCGAATGCTATATGATTCAACGTTAGCCGGCTGATAAAAATGTAAAAAATTAAGCCACAGCATATATTTTATTCACGAAATCTTTATTTTTTATATTTAAGGGCTGTCTGATAGAGCTTGATATATTTCTTGGCCGGAATCTCCCAACTATGAGACCGCCGCATCGCTCTTTTAATCAGGGACTTCCAAGTAAATTTATTTTTATAATTCTCCAAGGCGCGAACGATAGCGGCATAGAACAAAGAGACGTCATCATCCGATTGCGATTTGAAAGTAAAGCCCGTTCCTCGGCCGGTAGCCGGATTAAAATTATCCACCGTATCATACAGGCCGCCAATTTCACGCACGACGGGAATGCAGCCATAGCGCATCGCAATAAGCTGATTGATTCCGCAAGGCTCATGCGTGGACGGTAAGAGAAAAAAATCGGCGCCAGCATAAACCAAGGTTTCGTATTTTTGATTAGCCTCATGCGACGGGACCACGGCTATCTGGGCGGGGTATTTACGCGCTATTTTCTGCAGCTCTTTGATATATCTTTTATCGCCGGAGCCGATGATGATAAATTGGGCTTCAGTTTTGATCAACTGGGGCAGGATATTGATAATTAATTCAAAGCCTTTTTGAAAAGTCACCCGAGAAGTCGTACAAAAAATCGGCACATCCTTATTGACCGGCAGATTAAACAGCTTCTGCAAATACTTCTTATTCTCGCCTTTCAATTCCGGGTTATCCGCCGAGTACTTCTGATATAAAGACGCATCTTTCTCCGGATTATAAGCGTTATAATCTATGCCGTTAATAATCCCGAACAAGCGATCGGACCGATTCTTTAAAATGCGATGCAAATCCTGGCCGAAACTTTTAGTCATGATTTCATCGCGGTAGGTTTCGCTGACGGTATTGATAACGTCGGCAGACAGAATCGCCCGTTTGGCAAAATTAATACTTTCGATGGCCGGATTGGACAAATGCGGCAAACGGGAACGGCCATAGTCCTTGTCAGCCGAAGGTATTTCCCACCAATTATGGCCAAGCTGAAAAATCAAGTTATGAATGGTAAAAATGGTTTTAGCCTTCTCCAAGGTTTTAGAATAACGGAATTCAGTCTTCAGATAATAAGGGATCAGCCCGGTCTGCCAATCATGACAATGGATGATATCGGCGGAAAATTTCAAAAATGACAATAATTTTAAAGCGGCGACATTAAACACCAAAAAACGGGCGTTCTCATGAGAGGAGCCATAAATATGGCGATGCTTGGAAAAAAATTTTGGACACTCCACGAAATAGACCGGCAAATCTGGCATCAAATAGCCCCGCCAATAATTAACTTTGACGCTTTCCTGGCTATTCAGCTGCAAATTTATATTAGAGGCCACCAGTTGTAATTTATTGTCCTTCTTGCTTATCAGGCGGCCATAAAGAGGCGTAATGATGATTATTTCATTGCCCAGGCGCCGCAAAGCCTTAGGAAGACTGCGGGTAACATCGGCCAAGCCGCCAGTCTTGGAAAAAGGCGCGACCTCGGACGCGATATGGACGATCTTTAATTTTTTAGGCATAAGCGTGAATTTAAAGCGCAAATGGCGATAGCCAGGGCATCGGCGGCGTCGTCCGGCTGCGGCAAAGAAGATAGGTTCAAAATGAGCTTCACCATTTTCTGCACTTGTTTTTTAGGAGCCTGTCCATAAGCGGATACGGCCATTTTCACCTGCGCCGGAGTGAAATCCAACACCGGCAAGTTGTTTTGTTTCAAAGTCAACAGAGCGACGCCACGCGCCTGTCCGACAATCAAAGCGGTCCGGACGTTTTTATTGAAAAACAATTGTTCCATGGCCGCCAAGTCGGGTTTATATTTTTTAATTATTTTATCCAACTCCCGATTCAAAACCAAGAGCCGTGACGTCAAATCCTCTCCGGCTTCAGTCTTAATGGAGCCATATGCCAAGCAGGCCAATCTCCCGTTTTCATCTTTTATTATGCCATAGCCGGTATCGGCTATGCCCGGATCAATTCCTAAGATAATCTTGGACATAATCCGCCTTTATAATAAATTAGAGTAATAATCATTGACGTCTTCATTGCCATCTAGCTCTTCAAAAAATTTATCTATTTTTTCCTGAGATTCATCGGGCAAATCAATCTTATCTTTAGCGACATATTCTATTTCCGCCGATTCTATCTTGAGGCCTTTGGCTTCCAAAAAATCGCGGACGGCCTGCAGGTCTTTCACTTCGGTATGAATCACCGAGCCCTCTTCTTCTTTTTTAAAATCCACGATATTAAGATCGATCAATTCCAATTCTAAGTCATCGGGACTGATATTTTTCGCATTAACGGATGCGTTGGCGATGCGAATAACCCCCAATTGGGAAAAATTCCACATGACTGCGCCGAAAGCGCCGCCGTTTTTGGCAAACAAATGGCGGACAGTCGAGCCGCTACGGTTTTTGTTATCCGTTAAACATTTAACCACGATTTGGACATTGGGAGGAATAACGCCCTCATAAAATAACTCTTCAATCTGTTCTCCGCCCAATTCTCCGGTTCCCTTTTTGATGGCGCGTTCAATATTGTCTTTGGGCATGCTGGCGTCCCGCGCGCGGTCAATTGCCGCCCTAAGAGACGGGTTGGCATTGGGGTCGCCTCCTTTTTTAGCGGCTATCGTAATTACATTGGCCAGTTTGGTAAAAATAGCGCCGCGCTTGGCATCTATTAATTCTTTTTGTCGATGGGTAGTGGCCCACTTAGAATGTCCGGACATAAACAAACAAATTATAAATTAAGCGCCTATCGGCTACTCGTCCGATTGGCAGTCCTCTTCCAAAACTCTAGCGTAAATTGAAATAAAAATCAAGATGAATTATAATAAAAATATCAGTAAAATAACCTAAAAATATGAAAACTTTAAATTTACCGAATTTAAATAAAAGCGTCTTGGCGGCTCTAGATTTTTTTATTGCCAATAAGCCTCCGCGCTTAGATACCAAACAATTTAATTTTCCCCTAGTGGTCGGCAGTGGCAACGCTTATAACACCGGGTTGGCAATTTTTGGAAAACAGCCGTCGATAATTGCCAACGAGAGCAACTTTAAACAAACCTGCCAGAATTATCAAGCGCTAATTAAATCCAAACAGATAACCCAGGCGCTGGTTATTTCCGCCTCTGGAGAAAAAGATTCAATTTGGGAAACGAAAATGGCCAAAAAATATGGCCTGCAAACCACTCTAATGACCTGTAGCCGCAACTCCAGCGCCGCTAAAGCGGCCGATAAAGTTCTAGTATATTCTAAACTACCGGAACCTTACACTTATAATACGTCCACCTACCTGGGAATGTTTATTTCGGCCAGCGGCGAAAAGGCCGGCGACATTAAAAAATTTATTAATAATCTAAAATTAAATAAAAAATTAGGCAGCTACCAAGCTTATGCTTTTATTTTACCCGATAAATTCTCGGCCATCACGCCGATGCTGGAAATAAAGAGACATGAGCTGTTCGGTCCACACTTATCTTTGCGGGCTTTTACCGAAGGCGAGGCGCGCCACGCTAAATTCGTCCACCCCTGGGACAAAGAACTGGTCATCAGCCTCGGAAAAAATAAATATTTCGGCGCTCAAGCCGGCCGCTGGGAGATAAGACTGCCAAAGAAGGCCGACATCGGCCTGGTCATGGCTCTAACCTATTATATAACCGGCTTAATCCAAGCGGCTAAGCCGCCATATTTTAAAAGAAATATCGCCGGCTTCTGCCAAGACTACGGCTATAAGGCCTATGGACAGAAAAAACCTTTCGATCTGATAGTCCCCGGAAATTAGTTTGCCTTGTTCATATATCTCTTAAAATAAAGCCCGCTTAACGGCGGGTTTTATTGTTTTTAAGAGTATAATTCCAATCTTATTAATACCCTGAAAAATTGACGATAAAAGCCGGAAAGTGATAGTATAAAAAGAGCTTAATCCAAACTATATCAGAGCATCAATTAAGCGACAATTTAAGAAAATTGGGGTAGAAATCGGCTTGATCGCCTTAAAAATCCTGAACATTTCTGGCAAAACCCTGGTTGGCCTATTCCGGCTTGGCACCGGCTTTTTTCGTTTACTCTTTAAAGATATTTTTTATAAGATATTGGTTAAAATATATTATGGCATATTCAGACTAAAAAAAAATGAATTGGCCAACAGCGCCGTCAGCGAAATCATCAAAAACCACTTGGTATACGCTTTTATTTTTCTCCTCACTGCCATATTCTTCTTCGCTAATCTGATAAATCAAAGCCACGCCAGCAATTTGGAAACAAAAATTTCCAAAGCCGTAGTAGCCGATCTGATTCCTGCCGATTTGGGCGGTCGGCTACAAGACGAAGAGCTAATAGAGGAAACACCTATCTCCGCCGATATCTTAACCGCGGGCAAAGAAAAAGAGAACGGACCTGACGATATGCTAAATAAGCAAGACAGCTTAATCGCTTTAGACGATATAAACGACAACAATTCGCCGCCTATTTTTAACGACAACGGGGATACGGTTTTAAAGCCGCTCTTCTCAGGATCGTTCGGCGCCGCCGGTAACGACGGCGATGCCATCACGCAACGCAGCACCATTATTTATTATACGGTTCAAAACGGGGATACGGTCAGCACTATCGCCCAGCGCTTCGGTATCACAGCCAATACTATTCTGTGGGCCAATAATCTCAGTACCTTCAGTCTAATACGCCCGGGGGATGCTCTGATCATTCTGCCCACCAGCGGCATCCTATATACAGTCAAATCCGGCGATACAGTTTCAAAAATTGCGGCCAAATATGGCATTGACGGCGGCAAGATACTCAGCGTCAATAATACCAGCGCCAATCTCCAAGTCGGACAAAAAATAATTTTACCTGGAGCCAGAAAAATCTCGGAAACAGTCGCCGCGACCAGCGCTAATAATACCCAAAGCGGCTTATCGGTAATTAAGGATTTGATTAAAACCCCGACCGTTAAGTCGGGAACTGGAAAAATGACTTGGCCGACGGTCGGCTACCGCATCACTCAATACTTCTCATGGAAACACAATGGGGTCGATATCGCCAATAAAATTGGCACGCCTATCTATGCGGCCGATGCCGGTGTGGTTGAAATCGCCAAGGGCGGATGGAACGGCGGTTATGGAAACACCATCGTTATCAATCATGGCGGGGGTGTCAAAACGCGATATGGGCACGCTTCTAAGCTTTTCGTCAAAGCTGGCGATGTTGTAGAGAAAGGAGAAAATATCGCCACCATGGGCTCGACTGGACGCTCTACCGGATCACACCTGCATTTTGAAGTCTTAATCAACGGTATCAGATATAATCCTCTTAATTACATAAAATAATATGTCTATCTTTTTAGGTTTACTTATTATCGCCGCCGGAGTCTTTTTGGTCGTTAAAACAGAATGGTTCCTCAGCAATTTCGGTCGCATCGCTTGGTTTGAAGACAAGCTGGGAGCGGAGGGCGGATCACGTCTGGGATATAAACTAGTAGGCATAATCTGCTTGATCCTCGGCATAATCATTATGACCGGCAGCGGCAGCGATTTCGGCCAATGGGCCCTGGGGCCCCTCCTAAAATACAGTGGTACCAGCGAATAAAAACAATATTGTTCTTGACCGCCAAGACATAAATTGCTAATCTTTTAAACGCCAAGACTGAGGGCCCTTAGCTCAGCTGGCTAGAGCACCTGCTTTGCAAGCAGGGGGTCAAGGGTTCGAATCCCTTAGGGTCCACCAAAAAAAGAAGAGCTCTCATTCAAGAGCTCTTTTTTATACTTGTGCCAACTTGTGCCCATCTCTCCGGATCCAGACCTTTAGAATCAAAGATGATTTGCGGAGCTATTTCTTTTATTTCCTTTTTCAGATAGGCGATTTTTTTATAAACATCATTAATGCCTACGTGACAAAACGTCTCAAAATATTTTTCCGACATCAACAACGGATTATAAAATTCCCATTCATTTTTTTTAGGAAGTTTGTCTCCTAATCGCTCGGCACATTCATAAAAAGCCATCGAACCAAGCGTTATCAGAAGCGGTGAAACTGTAATCCAATAAATATTTTCCTGATAATTATTTACGATTCGAATAATCTCCTTTGTGTCATTATCAAGAGATTCCTCGGTTTCTCCCGGCAATCCCATCACAAAAGTTAATATCATTGGTACGCCGTGTTTTGCCAGGACTTTAATCGCCCGGTAATTATCAGACGATTCGGTCTTTCCTTTTCCGATAGCTTTAGTGCGAGAAAAGCTTTCAATTCCCACAGTCGCCCACGCATTCAATTTTTTCAGCAATCTAGCAGTCTCATCATTAACCTGAGTGGCATTAATAAAACATTTCATTCTCATGCCAACTAGTTCGGCCGGTTTGCTCTCGGCTAACAATTCTAACTGTCCTAAGCTTACAGCCACTGTATCCGCGGTATTATAAATTTTTTTAATACCATTACTATAAGGATAGGCCATTTCTTCCCAAACTAATGTTGGTTCTCGCCAGCCAAAGCCTCTTTTTTGCCGGGAGCAAAAATAGCAACGCTTATTATGTAAATGGCAATCGCCTCCCCAGAGCAGGCTGACCCCGCCGTAATCATGTAAACGAAAAAGCAAAGAGTAGTCAACCGCAGAATCTTTAAAGTTAAGAATCGACGGAGCGGAATAGATCCTTTGTTTTATCCCGTCTTTAATTATACTCGAAATAATCTGCTCCCCGGAACCAATAACCACGCTGTCAACAATTGAAATTGCGGAAAAATGATTCTGAGTCAATTCGTTTACTTCCGGACCGCCAATGATAACATCGCAACCCAATCCCTTGAACCATTTAACTAGCTCCAAAGATTTGGATATGTTACCGGCGATCAGAGTCAAGCCAACTAAAACATTTTTAAAACTTTTTATAATGTTTTCAATGTCAGTTTTTACTAATGAAAGTTGGTTTACTTCTAAATTATAGATTTTCACAAAAACTTCTGGGAAATCTTTCTTTATCGCCGTTCCAATAATATTCAAACCAAGCGGGCTGGCAAACTTAGCGGAAGATAATGACAGCATTTCGCCGTCGCACAAAACACCAATAAAAACCTGATAATACATACTGATCTCCTTTCTTGTTTATAAATTTTTAAAAAACTTTAATTTGTAAATTTACAACAAAATAAAAATTGTGTCTATAAAAGTAGACAAGTTTGTCTAAAAAAAACAAATTATTGACAAAATATTACAATATTGTAAAATATAATAGTCTAATTATATAAACTAATTATGAATATTTCTGATTTATTAGTAAAAATTGGGTTTAGCAGTAATAAAGCTAATGTTTATCTGGCTTGTTTGGAGTTAGGATCAGCCAGCGCTAACGAAATAGCTAAAAAAGCTAACATTGTCAGAACCACTGTTTACAAAATACTAGAGGAATTAAACAGCCAGGGGCTAATTGAAGAAGACGCCAAATCAAGATCAAAAATATTTAAAGCCTGTCCGCCGCAGAAAATAATTGATAATTTAAACCAACAAAAAAATCTGGCTGAAAGTTTTTTGCCAGATTTCATAAATATCTTTTCCGAGACTAAATTTAAACCGAAACTAAAATTCTACGACAATCAAGATGGGGTCAAAAGAGCCTTTGAAGACATTCTGAACTATAAAGATATGACCGTTATGACCTTCTCCCCGATCAAAGACGTCATAGCTAACTTCGGCAAAACATATTCAAAACACTTTACAGAAAAAAGGGTGCAACAAAATATATTGCGCCAAAATTTACGACCAGTGACAGATCAAAATTTTCCCAAAAATGAATGGGAATTATATGCTTCTGACCCGAAACTTAAACGTGAGGTTAAATTTTTGCCTTCTGAATTAACATTTAACACTTTAATTCAAATATACGAAAATAAAATCTGCGTGATTCTCTCGGAAAAAGAAAATTTTGCCTTTATCGTCGAAAGTGAGGAATTAAGTAATTTTATGAAAAAAATATTTGCCCTCTTTTGGAAGAAGCTATAATTTTGCTTACCCTAAAAACTCCGCCCAATACTTAATTTCCTCAATAATTTCGTCCAAAGAGTTGGAAATCCGTTTTTTAACGACCACAAATAAAAAAGATCTGGTTTTTACCAGGTCTTTTTTGTTCCCCTAACTTTAATCTATTCCCTACTGAATTTTATACTGTTTGCTTCTTCTAACATTTCGATACTCGCATTAACTGAAGCGTTAGAACTTTTTTTTAAAATTAAGCGAGAACCAAATTTCTTATATAATCCTGTTAAAAATTCGTCTCCCCAAGATGGCGAAAAAACATCTATATCTTCAAAATTGACATATATTTTCTCAGACTCAGAAATATTATTAAAATTTGGTAAATATGCCGCTAAGGCCTCTTTCCCCAACTGACGGGATGTCAATATCGCGCCAAATTTTTTTATATCAATAACCATATAGTTAAAATTTAATTATGGCCAAACAACCGGGTATTGGTTTTTTGGCTTTTTTTATTTTTAATACCAAATTATTTTGATTTAAATTTAATTCGGCTCCGCCGCTTTGGAAAAACAAACTAATAGGATTTTTCCCTATTACACTCCTTACGTATTTTAAACCATTGCCCCTGCTTTCCGGCGCTCGGCCGGAAAGTATTTCAGTAAAAGCAACTCCTAGCGCCTCGGCGTCATTTTGTAATTCCGGCCTAACTCTTTTTAAAGTTTTAAATATCCCTTGTCCGCGATCCGCCAAAACAATGGTCTTCTTTTTAATGTCATAAGCAAAAAATATTCCGATAACATCCGGCCAATTGCCGAGATTATGTCCGAAAGAATTATCGCCAATTTCACCTACGACCGAAATGAGTAACGAAAAGAAAGCTTCTATTTCTTTATTCTCGCTCAAAGCCTTTCTTAATTTATAAAGCCGACCCTGAAAAACAGAACTGTCTGAACAATAAAAAATATCATTTGGTTTTTCACCAGTACTGTTCCCGGCCCATTTTATAGCTAAATTAACGCAAGAAAATGTCAAAAACTCCTCTAATTGAGCCAAACTATAATAACGATGATCCCCTTGGTTAACTCTTAATGATTTTAGTTTCCCCTTATCATCCCATCGTCTGAGAGTGTCTATAGAAACTCCCAAATAAGTAGCGGCCTCATTTATTTTTAATTGATTGTTTATCATATAGCTATATTATAACTCATTTTAAAAACCTAAGCAAGATAGAATATAATAAACTAAGCAATAATTTTATATATTTTATTTAATTTTAGCTAGACATCTATGCAGTAACTATGCTATAATTTATTAAAATATATCATTAATATGGGCAATAATTTTATTCTGTCTATCAAAACTACGCCCAATACTTAATTTCCTCAATAATTTCGTCTAAAGAGTTGTAAATCCGTTTTTTAACGACCACAACAAACAATCTCCTATAAATTTAAGGTGACTGTTTTGTTTATATAGGCATCTGATATAAACATCTGATATAAACTCCTGACTTTAAAAATTATAAGGATGAACATACGAACCATGGATAGCGTGTTCCCTTGTATTAATCCTGGGCCAGGCCTGCGGATTCTTCCATTACCGGAAACATGGTTGTCGTCAACCGGATCAAGGGAATCTCTGCTGAAGGTTTGTTCGCCGAAGCAAAGACGGCATAAAAACACGGGGACTGAAAATCTCCTTTCAGCAGAGATATCCCGGTAAAAGACCCTGAGTCATAATGACTCGCAACATTTATCAGTACTTTAAAGACTTAACAAAACCCAAGCGCCTCTAACTAAGTGAGGCGCTTTTTTTATTTAATCATTATTAATGAACTTAATAAGCTAGAGAAATTATCCTATTGATAATTTCCTTATAACTCAACCCGGCGTTCATCATTAACATCGGGAACATGGAGATATCGGTAAAACCAGGCAAAGTGTTAATTTCATTAATATATAAGAGATCGTGGCTCAGAAAAAAATCAACGCGCGCAAACCCTTGGCAGCCGGCCAAACGATAAATTTTGGCGGCCATTGTCCGCACTTGTTTAATCTTAGCCGCCCCGATATCGGCCGGAATGACCATCTGGGCTTCCCCGTTTTTATACTTATCGTCATAATCGTAAAAATCCTTGGTCAAACGAAGCTCTCCCGGCTTGGAGACCAAAAGCTCTTGATTTCCTAGGATAGCTATCTCAATTTCTTTGGGATTAACTAGGCCTTCCTCAATAACTATCTTACTATCGTGTTTCAAGGCCAATTTTATGGCCGGCGATAGCCCGCTGGTCTTGGTCACGCGGGTAATGCCGACGGACGAACCGGAGTTAGCCGGCTTGATATAAAGCGGAAATTTAAAATTACGCCGTACTTGCGCTAACGATCCATTTATTTCCGCCGGACTATTAAGTTTATAATCGACTGAAATATACCTGACCTGGCGGATGGAGTTAGCCGCCATGACTGTTTTAAACAACGCTTTATCCATACATAAAGCGGAACTTAATACCCGACAGCCGCAATATTTTATTTTTTGCGACTCCAGAAGACTTTGCAATACGCCGTCTTCTCCGTATTTTCCATGAGTCATCAACAAGGCAATATCAAAAATTCTGGAAAAATCCTCCAACTTTATTTTCTTATTGGCGGCCGGCCGTAATTTATTGATGTCTTTGACGCGATAAAAACAACCGTCCTGTTTATGCCAGTATACCAGAGCGAGTTTATACTTTTTATAATCAAAATTGGCCGCGACTTTGCCGGCGGAAATAATTGATACCTCGTGTTCATTGCTTAGACCGCCGAAAATCAAACCGATTGTTTTCATATAATTTTATTTAAATATACTTATATTATAGAATAAACGGCGGTATCTTTGAAGACCAGGCGCCCATCTGTCGCGGGGGGTGCGACTACCGTCATATTTTGTTATCTCAACCAAAATCTACGGTCACTCAGTTGAATTGTTATTTATATTGCGGTTGCTGCCACCAACAAGACGCGTCTTATACGGGCCCATCAGACATGGAGAAACATGCCGAGCACGAAAGGTATCGGACATATTCTGATGGCTCGGGATATTTAAGCCTCCTTTCTCGTGATAATTTCATATCTACGCTGCGTCAAAAAGGCAAGCTATCACGGTCTGCCTTTTTTCTTTTTCAAACGGCTCTAATCGGCTTTCCGCTCGGCTGCAAAAATGGTAAAATTACCATATGTCTAAAACCAAACCAAAACTTATCATTATTGACGGAAACGCCCTTATTCATCGCAGTTTTCACGCTCTGCCGCCGACCCTCAGGACCAAAGACGGCCAATTGGTGAACGCCGTTTACGGCTTTACCTCGTTTCTGCTGAAAGCTTTGAACGAATTCCACCCGGAATATGTCATTTTGACTTTGGATAGAAAAGCCCCGACTTTCCGCCATGAAGCCTACACGGAATATAAAGCGACGCGCGTCAAGGCACCCGACGAGCTTTACGAACAAATTCCCTTTGTCAAAAAAGTGGCGGCCGCATTCAGTATCCCGATTTTTGAATTGGACGGCTATGAAGCCGATGATTTGATCGGCACGATCTGCGAACAGACCAAAAAACATAAAAATTTAGAAAATATTATTATCACCGGCGATCTGGATACGCTCCAGCTGATTGATAATAAGACAAAAGTCTATACCATGAGCCGCGGCCTGTCCGACAGCGTTTTATACGGAATTGACCAAGTCAGAGAACGCTATAATCTGACGCCCGAACAAATTATAGATTACAAAGCTCTGCGCGGCGATGCCAGCGATAACATTCCCGGCGTCAGGGGTATTGGCGAAAAGACCGCCAGCGAGTTGTTGGTGGAATTCAAGAACCTGGATGGCGTTTATAAGGCGGCAGAGAAAAACAATCAAAAAATACGGCCCCGTATCTTAGAATTGTTAAAAGCCAACAAAGATAACGCCTATCTTAGCCGCCGACTGGCCACCATTAACTTAGAAGCGCCGATAAAATTTTCACTGGAAGACGCGGAATTTTCTTCTTTCAAGTTGGAAAAGGTCTTGAATCTTTTCAGCGAACTAGAATTCAAATCCCTGCTTAATAAAGTCAAAGATGTCCGCGATGCCTTGAACAAAGCTCATGGCGGGCGGGCCGAAAGCGAGCCGGAAACGAGCGGCAAAAAAATAACAGGAGGAACAGTCCCGACCGAATCGGCTAAATTCGCGCGCGATGCCAAAAAATTTGATTATCAGCTAGTTGATAATGATAAAAAATTTGCGTCCTTCTTAAAAAATCTCAAAACTCAAAAAAGTTTCACTTTTGACACGGAAACTTCCGGCCTGGATCCGATAACGTCCGAACTTCTGGGCGTCAGCTTCTCTTGGAAAAGTGGCGAAGCCTATTTCATCGTCAACAGCCCGCAGCGACTGGCATCTTTAAAACCGATTTTAGAAAATAACAGAATTAAAAAATACGGGCACAACCTTAAATTCGATTGGCGCGTCTTGAAAAACCAAGGTATAGATGTAAAGGGTTTGGAATTTGATACGATGATCGCCTCTTATCTCCTTAATCCCTCAAGCCGCCAGCACAACCTGGACGCCCTAGCTTTCACCGAATTGGGATTTGAAAAAATAAGCAAATCCGATTTGGCCGGTTCCCAGCCGACACAATTGACTCTAGATTTTAAATCTCTAGATACCAGCAGGCTCAGCCTCTATTCGTGCGAAGACGCCGACTTTACCAACCGCCTGGTAGCGGTCTTGGACAAAAGGCTAAAAGAAGAAAAATTGGAAGAACTGTTCCATAAAATAGAGATGCCGCTGATTCCAATCTTAGGCGTGATGGAAAACAACGGGATTAAAATGGAAACCGCGCCTCTGCGGGAACTGAGCGGCGAAGTGGCGTCTAAACTAAAAAAATTGGAAAAAGAAATATACAAAGCGGCGGGGCAGAAATTCAACATCAACTCCACCAAACAACTGAAAGAGGTGCTGTTTGAAAAATTGGAAATACCGACGGATAATCTCAAAAAAACCAAAACCGGCTTTTCTACAGCGGAAGATGAGCTGATAAAAATGCGCGATTTGCATCCGATCATTCCCTTTATTCAAGATTATAGAGAACTAAATAAATTGCAGACCACCTATTTAAGCGCTTTGCCAGGGATGATTAACAATAAAACTGGGCGCATCCATACCAGTTTTAACCAAACCATCACCGCCACCGGACGCCTGTCTTCAACCGAACCGAACCTGCAGAATATCCCCACTCGGACAGAAGAAGGGCAAAAAATCAGGAACGCCTTCGTGGCTGAGGACGGCTATAAATTAGCCAGCTTTGACTATTCCCAAATTGAACTGCGCTTGGCGGCGCACATCTCCGGAGATAAAAAAATGATTGCCGCCTTTAATGATGGGGAAGACATCCATAGCGCCACGGCGGCAGAAATAAACGACGTCAACTTGACGGAGGTGACCAAACAAATGCGCCGAGAAGCTAAAGCCATTAATTTCGGGATTATTTACGGCCAGGGTCCGCATGGCTTAAGCCAAACGGCCGGAATTTCCTACGCCCGCGCCGGCGAATTCATTAAAAAATATTTTACCGTTTATCCCAATATAAAAAGAATGATGGATTCTTCCATTGAAGAAGCTAAAAAACAAGGCTATGCCGTCACTCTCTTCGGACGCAAGCGGCCGCTGCCGGAAATAAACTCTTCAATTCCCGCTATCCGCCGGAGCGCCGAACGCATGGCCATCAACACCCCCCTTCAAGGCACCGCCGCCGATTTGATCAAAATCGCCATGGTTGAAATCGCCAAGCTGATTGAAGGGCAAGAAGACAATATCCGCCTCCTGCTCCAAGTCCATGATGAATTGATTTTTGAAATTAAAAAAGATAAACTAAACGCCTATCTGCCTGGAATAAAAAAAATCATGGAATCGGGCTTAAAATTGCGCGTCCCGATATTAGTAGAGGAAAACACCGGAAAAAATTGGGGTGAATTGAAATAAATAAAACTCAAGATGAATACCAAGAAAAAAACCAGCGTCTTAAAAAGGCTGGAGAATAAAAAAATTGCCCTGCTCGGCTTCGGCCTGGACAACCAGGCGCTGTTCGCGTTACTAGAAAAACATAAAATCAAAACCGACATTACCATCTGCGATGCCCGCCCTCTCAATGTCCTGCCCTCCGCCCAATCAGCTTATTCCCAGATAAGCTACCGCCTGGGAGCTGAATTTAATCAGCGCTTATATGAATTTGATATCCTCTTCCGAGCGCCGGGCTGGCCCGTCGCTTGTCCGGGAGTCCAAGAAGCACTGAAACTGGGCCGGACCGAGCTGACGAGCCCGCTCAATATTTTTTTCTCGCTCTGCCCGTCAAAAAATATTATTGGCGTGACCGGTACCAAAGGCAAGGGCACAACCGCCAGCTTAATTTACCGAATTCTTAAAAATGCCAAAAAACGAGTCTGGCTGGGCGGCAATATCGGCGTAGCGCCGCTGGGATTTGTTGATAAAATTAAAGCTAGCGACTATATAGTTTTGGAATTGTCCAGCTTCCAGCTGGAAGATTTGAAATATTCACCGCGCCTGGCCGTCATCACTAATTTATTTAAAGAACACTTGGCTCCGGCCGATCCGCACAACCCTAATTTCCATTCCTCTTACGCCGCTTACTGGCGCGCCAAGCTCAATATCGTCAATCAGCCGGAAAATAAATATCTGGTTATCAACGAAACGTTGTCCAACAAAATAAAAACATACCGTCGGCAATCCAAAATAATTACCTTCGGTTCCAGCTCCCTGCCCTCAAAATTGGTCGGAGATTTTAACCGGCAAAATATTGCCGCGGCGGTGGCCGTCGCTAAAATCTTGAAAATAAAGCCAGATGATTATAAAAAAACCGTCGCCCAATTTTCTAATTTGGAACATCGCTTAGAGCTTGTTAAAACTATCGGGGGCGTCAGCTTTTTTGACAACAGTTTTTCTACCACCCCGGAAAGCACGGCCTTAGATTTAAAATCCTTTTCCGGGCCGATTATCCTTATCGCTGGCGGAGCCGACAAAGGAGCGGATTTCCGGCCGCTGGCTAAAATCATCAAACAACGCGTCAAGCTTATCATCCTCTTGCCCGGGCAAGCGACGGCGCGCTTAAAGAAAGAAGTGGAGGCGGCCGGGCTAACGAAAAAATCAATCAAAATGGCGGCCGATATGGAAGCAGCTGTCAAATCGGCCAAAACCGCCGCCGAATCTGGCGATATCGTTCTGCTCTCCACCGCTTGCGCCAGTTTCGGCATATTCAAGAACTATAAAGAGCGCGGCGACCTATTTAAAAAGTATGTCAGAACATAATAACGCTATCGGCGTCTTCGACTCCGGGCTAGGCGGCCTGACCGTCTTAAAATATTTTTTACGGGACCTGCCGGGCTATAATTATATTTATCTCGGGGATAACGCCCGTTTGCCCTATGGCGAAAAATCCCAAGAGACTATTTATGAATATACCCGTGAAGCCGTTGATTTTTTGTTTAAAGCCGGCTGCCAGCTGATAATTATCGCTTGCAACACCGCTTCTTCTCAGGCCCTGCGCCGCTTGCAACATGAATATCTCCCCCAAAATTATCCTCACCGGCGCATCTTAGGAGTTATCCGCCCATTAGTAGAGGCGGCGGTTAAAAACGACAAAATAAAGACCGTCGGGATTATCGGTACTAAGGCGACTATCACCTCTCAAGCCTACAAGCTGGAATTGAAAAAGTTAAAACCGGAATTAAAAATTGAACAGCACAGCACGCCTCTGCTGGTTCCCTTGATAGAAGAGGGCTGGGCTAAAAAACCGGAAGCAAAAATGATTCTTAAAAAATATTTGCGGCCGCTAAAAACCAAGCAAATAGACGCCTTGATACTCGGCTGCACCCACTATCCTTTCCTGCACCAGGAAATTGACCAAATCATGGGCCGGCGCATCTTCGTGCCCCAGCCCGGAGAAATAATCGCCGCCCGCTTGAAAGATTATCTTGACCGCCATCACGAGTTAGGACTAAAAACCGTTAAAAATCCCCAATATAAATTCTATACCACCGACGATCCGAATCTTTTCAGAAATTTGGGAGAAAAATTTTTAGGACGCAAAATAGAAACCTTAAAACAAATTAAAATATCAGCCCTATAACAAAACTGGTTAATAATATATGATCATTTCCCTTTACGGCGCCGATTCTTTCCGCTCCCGCCGTTTCCTCCAAGAATTAAAGAATAAGTTTGTCAAAGACGTGGATCCCGACTCCCATAGTTTCAGCGTGGTTGACGGCGCCGGAGCGGCTTTAAGCGATATCAGCGAAAAAATAAATACCGGCTCGCTCTTCGTCAAAAAAAGGTTTGTTATTATTGAAAATATTTTTAAAAATAAATCCGAAAAAATTTTTTCCGAACTGGCGCCATACCTGGAAAAATTGGCCAAAAGCGACGATAATATTTTGATTTTCCGCGATGAAGATATTGAGAGCCAGACTTTAAAAGCGGCCGCCAAAAAATTACTGGCCTTTTTCAAGCTCCAGCCTTATTCCCAAGAATTTAAAGCCTTGTCTCCCGCACAATTGCTGGCTTTTATCAAAAAAGAGGCAACCGCATACAATAAAGATATCAGCGCGCCGGCGGCTTCCCTGCTGGCCAGCCTGACAGGCGGCAATTTATGGCAAATCAGCACGGAAGTAAAAAAATTGTCTTTCTATAACGATGAAAAAATAATCAGCGCGGAAACGGTAAAAGAAATGGTCTCCGGATCATATGACGAAAATATCTTCGGTTTAAGCGACGCCATTAGCGCTAAAAATAGAAAGACGGCCATCAACTTACTGGAAGAACAATATGCCGCCGGTTTGAGCGATGAATATTTGTTAACCATGCTCATCCGTCAATTTAAAATTCTCCTGCAAATCAGAGAATCTTTAGACGCCGATATCAATCCGGCCGAAATCGCCACCCGTTTAAAAATTCATCCCTACGTCGCCAAAAAAGGCGTGATGCAGGCCAAGAATTTTAGCGCCCCTATTCTGAAAAACTACCTGAATCGCCTGGTCTTTTTAGACTTTTCCAACAAAATCGGCCGCGGCGACATCAAGACCGAACTGAGCCTGCTCATCTCCTCTCTTTAAAAATATCATAAGCTTGCCTTTTTATTTATTATTTGTTATATTTTTACTCGTAAAATCAAGGGCAATTAGCTCAGTTGGTTAGAGCGCAACACTGATAATGTTGAGGTCGGAGGTTCGAATCCTCCATTGCCCACTAACGAATCATAGCGGGGTAGAGCAGTTGGCAGCTCGCTAGGCCCATAACCTAGAGGTCGTCGGTTCGAATCCGACCCCCGCAACCAGTCAGTTTTGACAAATTAATATGCCTCGGTAGCTCAGTGGTAGAGCAAAGGACTGATTTTCGGTCCGCTCAATGGAAACATTGAGATGAAAATCGGGTGAATTCGGGGAAACCTTAAATCGCGAAGGCGATAAGGCAATCCCGAGCCAAGCCTTAACAGGGATATAAGTTTAGGTTAAGGAAGGTGTAGAGACTAGCGGGTGAGCCCAACAATAACCCCGCCTAAGAGCGCCCGACTCCGTCCTTAAGAAATTAAGCGGAGATGATATAGTCCAATCCTTGAGGAAACTCAAGCCAGAATATGGAAAATCCTTGTGTCGTCAGTTCAATTCTGACCCGGGGCACACCAAGACAAAAAAAATGAGCCCATGCTGTATTTGTTATCGGGTTTATTTTTTTAAATAATTGCGGGGCGTCGTATACCGGTAGTACGCATGCTTTGGGAGCATGTTGACTGGGTTCAATTCCCAGCGCCCCGACATTAAAAAACAGGATTCATCCGGAAGCCTGTTTTTTGTTATTTTATTTTGCTGATAGCTCATGCTTTTTTTTGAACATTAGCCCCACAACCTTTTGTGCACCCCAGCCAATCGCAACAAATAACATTAAATACAAGATGGTCGCCAGCCAAGCTGGGACCAGGCCGTAAAAAATATTATAACGATACAAAAGCGGCCAATGCCACAAATAAATTTCATAAGAATATAAACCGAACCAAGAAAATAGACGGAATTCCCTCTTCTTCATCATGAACACCAAAGAAATAGATAAAACGGCCACCATGCTCATCCATTGTTCTTTAGAGGCGCTCTGGCCGATACCGGAATTTATATTGGCATAAACAAACAATGCCAATAATACAAGCATCACTAAATAATATCCAATCGCTCGCCAACCTTTAGACAATTGTCCTAAAATAGCCGTATTCGGAAACTTGGCTGCTATTCCCGCTGCCAAAACTCCCAACGGAAAAGCGACAATATGGACTTTATAAAGATACATCACGTTGTCCAAAAAAGCCGGATTCCAACGCACCAACAGATCTCCGGCGACAAATAACGTTATAGCGGCAAGCCAGGGCCTTTTTTTAGAAAACACCCAGGGGAATAACAAATAATAAAGAAGAATAAGGGTAAAATACCATAACGGAGAGTTAATATCGTTATACAAATCGGCGCTGGTGAAAATGCCCAAGATGGCTTTGCCGATAAAAATCAAAGAATAGCTTTTTCCTAAAATAAAAAAATCGGCGGCCAAAAAAACAAATAAAGACAGCCAGAAAGGTGTGAATAATTTAAGAAAACGGCGTTTATAAAACCGCCAAGGCGTTAAATCTTTCTGCAAACTACTGGCCGCCAAGCCAAAACCCGATAACAGCAAGAAGAGATTGACTCCGACGCCAGCCATGATAGAAAGAGGCCAGAGAAAACGATGGTCGGAAACCAGAAAATAACCGATATGGGATAAGACTATCATTAAGATGGCCATTCCCTTCAGCTCGGTTGTCAAAGCCGGCGGAAATAACCCGACTAGACGGCGCGGCCTGACAGAAATTATCAGGGTCGCGAAAAAAATAAGAGAAAATATCCAAGTGGCTTGGACGGGGTTACTGATTGATATGATCATAAATTATATCCGCCCACAGCTTATAGCCGGCGGCGGAAGGATGAAATAAATCGGACGAATAATGATTGCCGGAACGTTTGAATAATTCCACGGTCGGCGTGTATAGATCTATATATTTAACATCATACTTTATCGACAAATCTTGGATAATCTCATTGAATCGTCGGGTGCGAGAGTCAAATAAAGCCTGATAAGGAGGCGACAGCAAAGAATCGGCGCCAATAAAAGGAATATTGATAACGTAAATTTTTGTCTGACTGTTTTGTTTCAAACTGCTGAGTATTTTTTCATAATTGCGTCTGAACTGCGTGGCGGAAACTTTATTATGAATATCATTGACGCCGATCATCACTGTCACGATATCCGCATTGTCGGCCATGGCCTCAGGAAGCAAATCGGCTATCAAGCCGCCAGTTTCCAAGCCGGGGATGGAACGATTCTTCAAAATCACTTTCTGATTGCCGCCGGACATCTTCTCGGCCAATAGATATGGCAAAATTTCTTGATAATTATCAGTCCCGGCGCCGGCGCTCAGACTGTCTCCCAGGGCAGTATAATTCAAAGTGATGGTCGCCATATTATTAATTATATAAGTAACTTGGCCCTCAACCGGTTTCAAGCCGACTCGGCCGATTACCTGATAAATATGGGCGTAAGCGCGATTAAGATACAAAACGACAATAGTCATCAAAATAACCGCTAAAATTATAGAGTTTTTCTTCTTTTGGCTTAAAAATATCGACATATTAACATTATATACTATAAAACGTAATTTTCCCAAATATTGGGGCGATAAGGCCCGAAACTCTAGAGTGATATTGGCTTGTATTACGCTCTTGATTTTTATTTACTATTATGTTAGTATTTCTCTATATTAATTAATAATAATTTAGACATTCAGTATGCCAAACAAGAAATCGGCCGCCAAAGAACTGCGTAAAGCCGTTAAGAGAAATGCAGCCAACAAAAAAGTTTCCAATAAAATGAAAGATCTGGTCAAAACCAGTTTAAAACAAATCAAAGCCGGCGATAAAAAAGTTACCGAAGACTATAAAAAAACCATCAAGGCCATTGATAAGTCGGCCAAAAAAGGGGTAATAGAAAAAAACACCGCCGCCCGCAAAAAATCAAGACTGATGAAAAAAATCAACGCTTTAAAATAGGCGCTTTAATAATTAATGTACCCGTTCTTGGATGCGGAACGATTAACCGCTTCTCGGATAGGGCGAATAAACTATGTTAGACAAGAAAAACAAAGAAAAAATCATTAAAAAATTCCGCGTTCATGATACCGATACCGGATCTTCCCAGGTCCAAATCGCTATCCTGACCGAAGAAATCAAAGAATTGACCGAACATCTAAAAAATCATAAGCACGACTTCTCTTCCCGCCGCGGTTTATTGAAAAAAGTCAGCGAAAGACGGAAACTGCTGAAGTATTTGCAAAAAGAAAATGCCGAACAATTTAAAGAATTGGCGGAAAAACTAAAGCTTAAAATCGCCCAAAAGCTGATAGAAGAGGACGAGGAAGAAAAAAAGAAGGAAAAGAAGTATATTGAAGTCGAAGAAGGCGATGAAGTTAAAGAAGATGTAGTTGAAGAAACAAAATAATTATCAATATGATAAAACATACGGAACAACGAGTCGGAATTTTGGTGGATGTTTCCAACATGTATCATTCGGCAAAGAATTTATACAATAAGAAAGTCAACTTCAAAGAAATTTTAGCTAAAGCAGTGGCCGACCGGAAATTAATCCGGGCCACTGCTTATGCTATCCGGACAGAAAATAAAGAAGAGTCTCCTTTTATAGAAGCTCTGGATCAGCAGGGCTTTGAAGTCAAAATGAAAGACTTGCAAATATTTGCCGGCGGGGCCAAAAAGGGCGATTGGGATGTGGGCATCGCGATTGACGCTATCAAATTAGCTGATAAATTGGATGTTATCGTCTTGGTTTCCGGAGACGGCGACTATTTGCCGCTGGTTTCTTATCTGCAAAACAACAAAGGCTGTTTGGTTGAAATAATGGCTTTTAGAAAAACCTGCTCCTCCAAACTGATTGAAGAAGCGGATGATTTCACCGATTTGGGCGCCAATAAAAAATTCCTCCTTTATCGTTAACAAACAAATTTGATTAATTTAATAAGCCTGACCGATAAATAGATAGCGCTGTATGTTAATACAGTTCTGTAATTTAGCGGCCAGGCCCAGAAAAACATGAAAAAAGTATTTACCGGAGAGTGGCTCGGCCGCCCTCTCACTATTACGACCGGCCACGTTGCCTTGCAGGCTGACGCGGCTGTTTGGGTCCAATACGGCGAAACCGTCGTCCAGGCCACCGTCGTTCAATCTAAAACCGAGCGCGAAGGCATTGATTTCTTCCCGCTAATGGTTGATTTTGAAGAAAAATTATATGCCGCCGGCATCATTAAAGGCTCCCAATGGATTAAGCGCGAAGGCCGGCCGACTGATTTATCGGTCTTGACCGGACGCATGATCGACCGGACTATCCGGCCTTTATTTGACACCGAAGACAAGCGCGATATCCAAGTCATCATCACCACCTTGGCTGTTGATCAAGAAAATGATTACGATATTGTCGCTTTAATCGCGGCCTCCGCCGCCTTATCAATCTCCGGACTGAAATGGTACGGTCCGATTGGCGGTATCCGCGTCGGCTTGATTGAAGATCAATTTGTCTTTAACCCGACCTATGAGGAACAGGCCAAAAGTTCATTGGATTTGATTGTCGCCGGTACCAGCGGCAAAGTCATCATGATTGAAGCCGGCGCCAACGAAGTGCCGGAGGATATGATGCTGAAAGCGATTTTAGCCGGACGCGACCAAATGCAAGGCGCGATTGACTTGATCAATAAAGTAAAGGCTGAAGTTGCCCCGAGAAAAATTTCCGACGGCGTTAAAAAAGCCGGCACTCCGGAAGAATTGCAAGGGGCGTCCGACAAACAAGAATTACTGGCCATCGGCGAAGCTTGGCTGAAAGAAAATGTCAAACAAATCTTATTTGATAAAGTCTACTATACTAAAGGCGAAAGAAAATTGGCCGTGTCCGCCATCAAAGAACAGTTGGAAGCCTATCTTATTTCCCAGGGCCTAGCCGGCGACAAACGCGGCTATATTATAAAGAAGCTGGTAGAAAAGACTATTGACGAAGAAGTGACCAACGCGATTTTACAAGACAAGCGCCGTGTTGACGGCCGCGCTCTTAATGAAATCCGCTCTTTGTCCGCCGAAGTCGCTATCCTACCTCGCGATCACGGCACTTCTCTGTTTTCCCGCGGCGAAACCCAAGTAATGTCTATCCTAACTCTAGGCGCCCCCGGCCTGGAACAGTCTTTGGAAGGGTTAGAAGGAAAAAGCAAGAAAAGATACATGCATCATTACAACTTCCCGCCTTACTCTGTCGGAGAAGCTTCTCCCTTACGCGGTACCGGACGTCGTGAAATCGGCCATGGCGCTTTAGCGGAAAAAGCCTTAATGCCGGTAATTCCGACAAAAGAAGAATTCCCTTACACTGTCCGCATAGTCAGCGAAACCTTGGGCTCTAACGGTTCTTCTTCCATGGCGTCAACTTGCGCTTCCACTTTAGCCCTTATGGATGCCGGCGTACCGATTAAACGCCCGGTAGCCGGTATTGCGATGGGCTTAGCCTCCAATAAGGACATGAGCCAATGGACGGTTTTAACCGATATCCAAGACTTGGAAGACGGCGATGGCGGTATGGACTTCAAAATTACCGGAACTGCAAAAGGATTGACCGCTATCCAATTAGATACCAAAACTACCGGGCTTAACGATGAGATTATCACCCAAACTTTGACCCAAGGACGCGCCGCTCTCAACGAAATCTTGGAAGTAATAAAATCCGCGATTTCAGAACCGCGCGCCGAATTGTCAAAATACGCGCCGCGGCTTATTAGCTTCAGCGTTGATCCTGAAAAGATCGGCGCTATTATCGGCCCGGGCGGAAAAGTTATCAATAAAATTATTGACGAAACCGGAGTCAGCATTGATATTGAAGACAGCGGCCTGGTCATGATCTGCGGTACCGACGCCGCCATGGTTGACGAAGCTGTCCGCCAAGTCAAAGAAATCGTCCATGTCTTCGCCGCCGGCGAAATCGTTAAAGGAAAAGTTGTCAGAATATTGGACTTCGGCGCTTTTGTTTCTCTCAACGCCAGCCAGGACGGCATGGTCCATGTCAGCGAATTAGCTCCCTATCGTGTTGAAAAACCCGGCGACTTCTTGGCTATCGGCGATATGGTTACCGTCAAAATCAAGGAAATAGATGACCAAGGACGCATCAACCTGACCATGAAAGGCCTGGAAGAAAATGCCCCCTTATGGAAAGACGAGAAAGGTAAATCTAATGGCAGTTCCTTCGGCAACGGGTCCGGACGCCCCAGCTTTGGCGGCAACCGCCGTCCGGGGGGCCCGACTCGTCCCAGTCGTTTCGGCTCCAGTCGTTAGGCGGCCAAGTCCGATGGTTAAAACCTAAATATTGACTTTTATTTAAGAATAAGTTATTATTTTTCAATAAAAATAATACCGAAAAAAACCTTATGTTAGCAATTAAATTAGCGAAAACTGGCAAGACCAACAAAAAAATGTTCCGGATGATCATTTCTGAAAAGAATCGTGATCCATACGGTGATGTTTTGGAAATCTTAGGTTCTTATAACCCCCATTCCAAGGAATTGGCGGTTAAGGCCGACCGGATAAACTACTGGCTGTCCAAAGGAGCGCAAATGACTGCGACCGTCAATAATCTGTTAATTGAAAAAAAGATTATTGAAGGCGAAAAAGCAACCGCTTCCAAAGCTAAAAAGCCAAGCGAGAAACGTTTAGCGCAAATCAAAGCTAAATCCGATAAAAAGACGGCTAGCGAAGCAACGCCGGTAGCCGAAACTCCAAGCGAGGAAACCAAGACGGAAGAAGCCCCGGCTGCCGAAGCTACGGAAGAAATAAAAAATGAAGAAGTAAAGGCTGAATAAGCACGGAAAACCGAATTGACAGAATATCTAAAAGTGTTATAATTACTGATATAAAGCTGCTGATGTGGCAGTTATTTAATAAAATTCTTTCGGTTTAACCGGATAACAATCCGCTTCAAGCTGGAAAGACGAATGAAAACTATGGAAGACAAACAGTTCTTGGAAATGGTGGTAAAATCCATCGTTGCTAATCCTAACGATGTGGTCGTAGACCGGACCATTGACGAAAGAGGCGTCCTGTTGACCCTCAAAACCAATCCGGCCGACATGGGTTATGTTATCGGCCGCAAGGGACAGACCGCGCAGTCAATCCGCACCTTATTAAAAATAATCGGTGCTAAAAATAACTCCCGCGTCAATTTGAAAATCTATGATCCTGAGGGCGGCAACCGCCATGAGTCTCGCCGCGACACTAGCCGTGATGACATCGACACCTCTGCGATTGACGATTTAAAAATATAAGTCTCTCAGAGATTACATAAACAATCAAGCCCTAAACGGGCTTTTTTGTTATAACGCGGACAAATTTGCTATAATTAACCATATGAAATTTAATCTCTTAACCATCTTCCCGAATATCTTTGATTCTTATTTGAACGAGAGTATTCTTAAGCGCGCCCAAAATAAAAAAGCCGCCGAATTCAAAGTGCATAATCTGCGCGACTGGACTGATGACAAGCATAAAACTGTTGACGATGCTCCCTACGGCGGCGGAGCCGGCATGCTGATGAAGATAGAACCGCTTTATAAGGCGCTGGAAGACATAAAAAAAACCAACAAAAAAGCAAACCCCAAAAAACGTAAAATATTGCTCATGTCGGCCGGCGGGAAAAAATGGACTCAAGCCTTAGCGCAACAGTATTCAAAATTAGATGAACTCATCTTGATTTGCGGCCGCTATGAAGGCGCGGACGCGAGATTAAATAAATTTATTGACGAAGAAATTTCCGTAGGCGATTATATTCTGACCGGCGGAGAACTGCCGGCGCTGACCATCATTGATTCTATCGTTCGCCTGCTTCCGGGGGTACTGGGCAACTCTCAGAGCATTGTTGAAGAATCTCATTCTCAAAGCGGTATTTTGGAATATCCGCAATATACCCGCCCGGAAATATTTATCGCTCGCGGCAAAAAATATCCTGTCCCTAAAGTTCTCTTGTCCGGGGATCATAAAAAAATTAAAGAATGGCAAAATAAACAAAAAAAGAAAGCCCGGGACTAAACCCCGGACTTTTTAAAATTCTAAATTATCTGAGGACTTTCCAGCCTTTCTCCGTCCTGGCTATACGGCCCTCAATAGAAAAACCAGCCGCTTTCTTATGCCCGCCGCCACCGAAAGTCTGGGCAATAGCGGCGACATCTATGCCTTCATAATTAGTTCGCAGACTGCCCTTTATTCTTTCTCCGTCCTCTCTGAGCAACAAGGCGACTTTAACGCCGTTAAGCGTGCTTAAAAAAGAAACGATGTCGCCGAATAAGTCCGCCTCCAAGACCGCCGCCGGGCTGAGCAGATCATCCAATTCTGCGGCGGTCAGACCGGAGGAAGCCAAACCGGTTTCTTCATTAAAATGCAGGTTTTCCAAGGCGCGGCCCCAGATTTTAAGGGACACAAAACTCTTATTATTAACGGTATGGCTGACTATTTTAGGCAGCGAGGCGCCGCGCAGGAGCATTTCCGAAGAAACGGCGATAGCCTCGCGGGAAGAGTTGGCATGCAGAAAGTGGCCGGTGTCGGTCATCAGACCGATGAGAATGCAATTGGCCAATACTTTGGTAATTTCCAGATTGTTAGCTTTCAAAAAATGATAAATAATCTCGGTTGTAGAGGCTTTATCGGGCAGGCGAATTTCTAAATCGGCGTAAGTCTCTTGAGGCTGATGATGATCAAACTCTATAATATAAGGACGGCGGCGCAAGCGCCCCTCGGCATCGGCTTTTAGTAAAGTCCTGAGGCGAGCCTCCAGGGAGGTTCGAGAAATAGAGCCGCAATCAAGAATCAAAATAACATCAAATTTTAACAAATCATCGGGTTCAATCACTGATACCAAATCAGCTCCGGGAATGAAACTATAAGTATCGTTAGGCTTCCTGTCGGCGTAGGCGTAAATCTCCGCTCCCAAGGGTCTTATAATCTCAATCATGGCCCCGATAGAAGATAGGGCGTCCGCGTCAGGAGAAGTATGTCCCACTATCAAGACCCGCCCGGCAAGGCGGAATTTATCATAAGCTGATTGTAATCTTTCCAGTAAATTCATAACCGTCTATCCTACCGCAAAAACAAAAAAAAGTCCAGACTGGCGCCGACTCTTTTATTTTCGCAGATATTCTTCTTTAGCAAAGCATTATTATGTTACCTTTCCGATCAATCATCCATATTTTCATTGGCCTGAGCAATCAGGCGCTCAATTTTACTGGCTTCCTTTTCGGTCGCGTCAAATTCCCAAATTAAATGGGGAATGGCGCGCAGCTTAACGCGGGACTTTAAAATTCGCACCAACTCTCCGGTAGAAGCCGACAAATGTTTTAAAACGGTGCCGACTAAGTTATCGGGCAAGACGGAAAAGCCGACATGCGCCTGTTTTAAGTCGGCGCTGCACTCCACGTAAGTGATGGTAATCAAGGCGTTCGGCAAACCAACTTCGCGGCTGACGGCTGCGGCTAATTCTTCTCTCAAGATTTCATTCAAGCGCGGAACTTTAGACATAATTAAATTTTATTGACGACCCTTTCTTCCTGATAAACATACAGGATATCCCCGACTTCAATTAAAGGCTTACCTTCATACTTGACGCCCGCTTCCTGATCCTTCTCAACTTGATCGACGTCTTGCTTGCCGGATTGCAACCGAGTCATCTTGCCGGAAACTATGAAATCGTCCCCGCGCTTCACATCTATCAAGCTATTATTCTTCAAGAGGCCGTCCAGCACCTTTCCGCCGACAATCTGGCTGCCGTTTTCCGTGCGAAAAATCGCTAAAACCTTCAGGCGACCTAGATCAATCCGATTTATTTCCGGCTTAACCAATAATTGCATTTCATCTTTAACGAACTTGATTAAATCATAAATAATGGAAAAAGTCATGACCGTTACCTGTTTTTCGCGCACCAATGTTTCTATGGCCGGAGACATCCGGACATTAAATCCTAATATTTTAGCTCCGGAATCCTCGGCCCGCTTCACATCGCCTTCAGTAATATAGCCCAGCCCCTTGCTGATTATCTTAACCTTTACTTTTTCATTATTAAGCTTTAATAACGATTCTTCAATCGCTTCGGCCGAACCCAAAAAATCGGTTTTAATCAGGACATTGACCGCCGGCACCTTGTCTTCACCGCCGTCATCGCCGTTAGTCGGCAAAATATCGGCCTTCTGCGGCCCGGTTTTAATCTTTTTAATCTTGACCTTTTCTCCCTCGCCGACATTCAAGATATCGCCGACAGCCGGAGAAATCTTCAAACCTAAAATTTTAACCGGCGTGGACGGACCGGCCTCCTGGACATCTTCACCCTTATAATTTTTCAGGGATTTAACCTTCCCGTATATAATTTCGTTAAAGCATAACTGATCGCCGACATGCAAAGTCCCATTCTGGACCAAAATAGTCGCCAACGGTCCAGCCGCCTTATCGACATTGGATTCAATCACGGTTCCGGCGGCGTCGGTATTAGGATTAGCTTTCAAAGCCGCTCCTTCCGTTTCCGCCACTAGCAGAACCATATCCAGAAGCTCCTCAATTCCAGTGCCGTCTTTGGCGGAGATAGGCGAACAGATTATTTTCCCGCCCCAGTCTTCCGGAGTGATATTCAATTGGGTAGACAACTCCTGTTTGACGCGGTTGACATCGGCGGTCGGCTTGTCAATTTTATTGATAGCGACCAGATACGGAATCTTGGCGGCTTCAATGATTCTGAAAGCTTCCACGGTCTGCGGTTTGACGCCATCATCGGCGGCCACTACCAAAATAGCGATATCGGCGACTTTGGCGCCGCGGCTGCGCATGGCGGTAAAAGCTTCGTGTCCCGGAGTATCAATAAAAGTCAAAATTCTGTCTTTGCGAGTAATCTGATAAGCGCCGATATGCTGGGTAATACCGCCGGCTTCTCCGGCGATAACATTAGTGCTGCGGATAGAATCCAATAATTTAGTTTTGCCGTGATCGACATGGCCCATAACCACAATTACCGGCGGGCGATCAGCCATATTTTCAGCCGCTTCCCCGGCCAGGATAGTTTCTAACTTCTTGTCTTCCTTATCATCGTCTTCCAATTTCACTTCGGCCGCCCGCACGTCAAGATTAAGATTTTCACCGATAATCATGGCAGTGTCAAAATCTATTTTTTCATTGATAGAGGTAAAAACTCCATTTTTCATAAGCTCCGCTAAAACCCGATTAACCGGAATACCGGCTAATTCAGCGTAAGCGCGAACGGTAATAACCTTCGGAACCGCAATAGTCTTCTTTTCCTTAGGCAAGACTTCATCCTGCTTCTTAATAGCCGCGGCCATTTTCTTCTGCTCCCATTGGCGCCTCAAAAACGGCCATTCTTTGATAATCTTCTTGGCCGTATTATTGTCTACCTTAATGGCTTTTTGGCCGATAGCAAAACCGAGTTGCGGCAATAAATCACGCAATTCTTGCGGAGGAATCCTTAAAATACGGGCTAATTCGGTTATATTCATGGAATTTGTTTAAAATATTAAACTATTCTTTAAGATTACGTCATTTTTAGCCTTTAGTCAACAAAAAGGCTCTAAAATCACTTAAATTATAAACAAAATACTTTAATAGACCTTATTGCCGTCCCCTCTTCACAAATCCCAAAATTAATGCTAAAATAATCCCATAATTAACATAATTATTAACTAGTTCTGTTTTTAGAAATTATTGAAAGAAGCAACCACTGATTAAGAGAGAAAAAATTATTTTTGAGCGTTAAATTATCTATGTTTTTCCTGATTTTTAATCTAAAATTAGCTAAAAATCAAGCGAGTCTAACTCGCCTCTAAAATAAGCTGCCCGCCGGGCACGTGGTTTTGGTTTTAGGGAAATTGAATACAACTGAAATTTGACCGCCTAATTTCTAAAGACAGCCGCCCTTTATATGGAATATTTGAACTATGTCTCGTACGTAGTGCTTATCACGGGTGGTTTTTTTATTGGCTATCTTTTCTACAAAAAATCAGCCAATTCAAAAATCAGCAATGCCACCGATAAAGCCGATCGGCTTATTAACGAAGCCAAGGCCAAAGAAAAGGACCTGCTCCTGAAAGCCCAAGACAAGGCTCTGAAGATTATTGAAGAGTCAAAGCGGGAGGAGGCCGACCGCCGCAACGAAATAAACGGCCTGCAAAAAAGACTGGAACAAAGAGAAAACTCTTTTTCCCAGAAACTTTTGGATTTGCAGGAAAAACAGCAAAAACTTTTTGATAAAGTCAACGAAGTCCAAGAAATAAAAGAACGGATTAAAAACATTAAGCTGGAACAGGAAGAAAAATTAGCCAGCATTTCCGGCTTGAGCCAAGATGAAGCCAAGGATATCTTATTGAAAAAAATTGAAGAAAATAGCTCGGAAGATTTAATGGTCCGCATCAATAAATTGGAAAATAACGCCGAAGAGGCTCTAGGCGAAAAAGCCAAGAATATCATGGCGCTGGCCATGCAAAGGATGGTTTCCAATTACACCGTGGAACTGACCACTACGACCGTTGATTTGCCGAACGACGAAATGAAAGGGCGCATCATCGGACGCGAAGGCCGCAATATAAAAGCGATTGAGAATATGACCGGCGTAGAAATTATCGTTGATGATACTCCTAACGCCATTACCGTCTCCGGGTTCTCTCTGATACGGCGCCATATCGCCAAAAAAACCTTGGATTATTTAATAAAAGACGGACGCATCCATCCGACTAAAATTGAAGATGCGGTGGAAAACGCCAAAAAAGATATTGCCATAGACATTAAAAAAGCCGGCGAGGAAGCCATGTATGAAGTGGGGGTAACCGGCTTTGATCCGAAACTGGTACAAATTTTAGGGCGCCTAAAATATCGCACCAGCTACGGACAGAACGCCCTGAAGCATTCCATAGAAGTCGCCCATTTGGCCGCCATGTTAGCCGAAGAATTAGGGGCCGATGTCACTTTGGCCAAGAAAGGCGGACTACTTCATGACATCGGCAAAGCCGTTGACCACGAAGTCCAAGGCAACCACACGGAAATCGGACGCGATATCGCCAAGAAATTTAATCTGCCGGAAGAAATTATCGCTCCGATTGCGACCCATCATGATGATAAACCGGCTACCTTAATTTCTGTAATCGTCAAAGTCGCCGATGCCATCTCTTCGGCCCGTCCGGGAGCTCGCAAAGACAACTATGAGAACTATCTGCAGCGCTTGGAAGAACTGGAAAAGATCGCTTTGACCTTTGAGGGCATTGAAAAAGTCTATGCCATCCAGGCGGGACGCGAAGTCCGCGTCTTTGTCCAGCCTGAACAGGTGGACGACCTCAAAGCTCATAATTTGGCTAGAGATATTGCAAAAAAGATAGAAAATGAGTTAAAATATCCAGGAGAGATAAAAGTGAACGTTATCAGAGAAATGCGGGTCACAGAATACGCCCGATAAGCCTGAAAACGCCAAAAAGCCCTTTATTTTCGTAATAAAGCTTATAAAAATTAAGCTAAAACAAAAATATGAACAAGGCACAACTAATCGACAAGATCCATCACGATGTTGAGGGTCTAAACAAGAAACAAGCGGAAAAGATGCTGGACGTCTTAACCGCCACTATCGTGGACGAACTAAAAAACGACCGCGAAGTGACAATTGCCGGCTTCGGCACCTTCTTGTCCCGAGTCCGCTATTCCCGCGGCGGCGTCAATCCGCAAAAACCAAGTGAAAGGATAACCATCCCGGCGGTTAAAGTCGCCAAATTCAAAACCGGTTATCACTTGAAACAAGCTTTGAAGGGAAACAGATAAATAAATACGCGCCTGAGATATTCCCTACCGGGAACATTCAATCTCCTTACTACAAGGGCGTATTATTAGCGCTCGTAGCTCAACTGGATAGAGTACTTGGCTTCGGACCAAGGGGTTGCAGGTTCAAATCCTGCCGGGCGCACATAGCCGGTTATGCCGGCATTTGGCTGGGTAGCTCAGCTGGTTAGAGCGTAGCACTCATAACGCTAAGGTCGCGGGTTCGAGCCCCGCCCCCGCCACAGAGATAGAAAAATAAGCTTGTAAATCAAGCTTGCGAAAATAAAAAAATAGTATATAATAAAACAGTAATGCGCTCATAGCTCAGTTGGTAGAGCAGTTGCCTCTTAAGCAAACGGTCGTAGGTTCGAATCCTACTGGGCGCACCAATATGAATCTTCTTATCTTCGGACCCCCAGGAGCCGGCAAAGGCACTCAAGCCATCCTTATAGCCAAAAAATATAAACTGACCCACTTATCCAGCGGGGATATCTTGCGCTCGGAATTGAAAAATGGCGAGTTAGGCGACAAGATTAAAAGATATCAGGACGCCGGCAAATTAGTGCCTGACAAACTGATAATAGAAGTAATGGATCGAGCTATTATTAAACACTGCCATAAGGCAGGTTTTATTTTTGACGGTTACCCGCGGACTTTGAAGCAGGCCCAATCTTTAGATAAATTTTTAAAATCTAAAAATATCGGACTGGATGCTGTTTTGAATCTCAAGCTGAACGAAGCCGAGGCCGTCAAAAGAGTCCTTAAGAGAGGAAAAACTTCCGGCCGCTCCGATGACAATGCCAAAACTATCAAAGCCCGCTTCTCCGTCTATCGCGCCCAAACCATGCCGCTGTTGGAGTATTATAAAAAACAAAAGAAAATAATGAACATTGACGGCCGGCCGGCGATATTTAATGTCTTTAGAGATATTAAGGGCAGTTTGGACAAAAAAGATTTTTAAATAACATCCATATCATAATATAAAAAGGGAGCGATTTTATCAGCTCCCTTTTGCATTTACCAATGTTTGAACTTTCCCCAAGCTCCTATCTCGGGAGATTGTTTTTCTAAACTAAAATTATCTTTTGTTGCCTCTGCTGGCCTAGCAACAACCTCCTTATTTAAAGCATTGAAGTCGCCAACGTCCATTTGCCCTCCTTCATCAAAGAACGATCCTTGATGTTCCGGAAACACTTGTCCTGGATCTTTTTTCCTATTCATTTCTTCTCAATTTAAGGTTAAAGAACTAAGTTAAAGAACGATTAAAATTTAAAAACCGAGCCTGGTTGGACTCGGTCTTTGTATGGTTTGTATTTATCTGGATTAGGGATTCTACATAATATCTTTTACAAACAAAGACCGGCCCTCAAATGAGTACCAAATAATAATATTCAAATTCTTTGTCTGTAAATTTCTCATATTTCTAATATTAGCAAATCAGCGAAAAGACGTCAAGCGCTCAACCCGGCTCTTGCCTAAAATATCGTAGTACCCTTAAATTTGCCTCCATCCAAGCATTTATCCAGATTCTTTAAATTCCGGCCATTAACAATGACGATCTTCATCCCGGCCTTAGCGGCCTCTCGGGAAGCAATCGGGTCAAACGGGGTATTTAAACCCGGTTCCCAGCGATTGCCGACAATCCGGCGGAACTCCGGCCAAGAAACGTTCTCTAGTCTCTTGGCGTCTTTAAAGCGGCGCGGATCCTTATCATAGGCATAATCAATATTGGAAAGATTGATGACCGTCTGAATGCTGTTATTTCTGGCTAAAAGAACCGAGACATAATCGGTCGACCAGCCCGGCTTATAGCCGGAAGCTATTACCAAGGACTTTTTTGTCTTTATTCTCTTAGTCGGGTCAATAATTATATCGGGATGAGATTCTTTTCCGAAAGAAGCGCGGAGTAATTGGGCATTTAAACGAGTCGCGCCGATTCCAACCCAATCGCGGTCGGCCGTACTTATGGGAGCGATAGACAGCGCCGCCTTGATATAAGTGCGCGCCGTTACGCCGCCGCCGGTGACCAGATAAAACTTATGGCCTTTTTTAATCTGGCCGAGAATGAATGATCGGAAGTCTTTTAAAAATTTAGTTTCAATCCCGTCGGCCGTCACCATTAGAGACCCGCCGACCGATAAAACAAAAGATTTGTTCATACGCGTAAAATCGCCCCGCGGATGCCAATCGGCCAGTCACGAGGCGATTTTGATAACAAAATTATTTAGCCTCTTCCACTTCCTTGCTTTTTATTTCCGCTAAGATAGCTTTGCGAATTTCAGCTGCTAATTTTTTGTCGTCCTTAATCGTCTTCTTGGCGGCCTCACGGCCGGTGCCGAGCTTAATTTCCTTGAAAGAATAGGAATTGCCGCTTTTCTTAACGACATCATATTCTACTCCCAAATCAACCAAATCGCCGGCGACAGAAATTCCCTCATTATACATAATATCAAATTCGCAAGTCCTGAAAGGCGCGGCCACTTTATTTTTAACGATTTTGACCTTCACTCGGTTACCGATAATCTTTTCTCCTTGCTTAATCTGAGCGGCTCGGCGAACTTCTATTCTAACTGAGCTATAGAACTTCAAGGCATTACCCCCGGTAGTTGTTTCCGGATTGCCGAAGAAAACGCCAATCTTGTTTCTGATCTGATTAATAAAAATAACTACCGTTTTAGTCTTGGCGATAATAGCCGTTAATTTTCTTAAAGCCTGGCTCATCAAACGGGCTTGCAAACCCATATGCTGATCACCCATTTCTCCTTCAATCTCTTTCTGAGGAACAAGCGCGGCCACGCTATCAACCACGATCACATCCACGGCGTTGGAGCGAACCAAGGTTTCTACGATTTCCAGCGCTTGTTCGCCGCTATCAGGCTGCGACAATAGCATCTCTTTGATATTGACGCCTATTTTTGAAGCATATTCCGGATCTAAAGCATGCTCGGCATCGACAAAAGCGGCAATGCCACCGGCTTTTTGCACTTCCGCGACGATATGCTGGGCCAAGGTTGTTTTCCCGGAAGATTCCGGGCCATAAACTTCAATGACGCGGCCGCGCGGAACGCCGCCGACGCCGGTAGCTATATCCAAGGACAAGCAGCCGGTAGAAATGGCGTCTACGTTAGTTTTCGGCACGTCGCCGAATTTCATGATCGCGCCTTCGCCGAAACGGCTTCTAATCTGCTCAATCGCGCCCAAAGCGGCGTCGTTGCGCTTATCTTTATTATCCCCCTTTTCAGAGACCATCTTTTTCTCTTTTTCTTTAGCCATACATTTTATATTATTTTTTTATTAATAAATGAATTATAGCACAATCCTACTCATCAAAATTTTAAACAATCATAAATAACCGATCAATCTTTCTTAAAATTATTCCAACAACTAAAAACGTAAATATCTAAATAATCCCAACAAATTTCTAATTTACTTCGCCTGGCTAGCTAAAAACTTGAATGGCAGGGCCACTTGGCGCTCGTCTCCGTTTTTATCTTTAAAAATTATTTCCGCCCCCATATCCGTTCTCCGCCACTCTATAAATCGGTTTAAATTGTCCGAAGAAACAGAATCTAAACTGACGCCGCCATCCTTGTTCCATTCATCTTTTATATCCGAACTGATTTTTTCAACCATGCCCATATCATTAACGGCGGTATCGGCGGGCAAATCGGAATTTTGGGTATTGCCGCCCGTGTCTTTGCCTAGCCCGATATCGGCGATTTCTTGAACGGCAATCCACATGGAATCAACGGCTATCTTAGCATTGCGCCAGAAAAAATTCTGTTCCATCTTGACCTGCTGCTCCGGATCGCCGCTATATAATACCGTGGAAACGGCGATAAGAGCAAAAAAGATGACAATGGTAATAATGCTGCCGAGAGCTTTGACGGGTTTGGCCATAATATTGCAAATTATAATAAAGCTTTCTGTCCGCTGCGATTATCTTCTTCAGAAAATATGTTTATCTTTCCATACTCGCCGTCAAATCCCGGCTTGATTATCAATTCTCCCGCCCGTACCCGGCGCAATCCCTCAACAATACGCTTATCAACTCCGGTCAGTTTATCTAAATCTAAATCCAACAATATAGATAATTCACTGCCGAAATCTTTAATCAACTGATGATACTGCTTTTGCACGGCCGCGGAATCTCGACCTTTGACCCCCAGCGCCTCCGCTATAATCTTATCTAATTCTACCAATTTTTTAAAGGGAACGGCCGTTTTTGGCTTAAAACCGGCCTTTCTGTCGGCTAATTCCTCCACCCTATTCAAAACTCCGATAATTAAGGGTTTCTGGCATTTAGGACATAAATTCTTGTTCTTCCGGCTAAGAGCCGGCTCGCAGCTGAAACTGCAATGACGATGGCCGTCAAAGTGATACATACCCTCTTCCGGATAAAACTCCAAGGTCATTTCCATTCCCTGCCCGGTTTTGATATTATCGTATATTTTTTGATAAGAAACCGGCTCGCTGATATCCATCACGTTGGCTTCGCGGGCAATGTTCTTGGGACTATGGGCATCGGAGTTTGATAGCAGTGTTAATTTATCCAGAGCCGATAGCCGCCAATTCATTTCCGGGTCGCTGGAAAGACCGGTTTCATAAGCATAGATATGCTTTATCTGGTCCTTAAAACATTCCTCCATGGTATCAAATCCGGATTTAGAGCCGAAGACCGAAAACCAAGGCGTCCAGATGTGCGCCGGGTAAACCAAAAATTTAGGATCTATTTTAAAAACTAATTTTACAAACTCCGGAGCGGAAATGCCCAAAATCGGCCGGCCATCGGATTTAATGTTGAATTTCTGGCCCAGTTCCCGATTAAGCGCGGCCACCGCCTTAATACTGGGGGCATGGACAACCAAATGAATGCGCCGCACCTTACTCTCGTCTTTATATATCAAGGAAACTTCCGTGCTGAGAATAAATTTAACTTTCTCATCGGCCGCTGTTTTTAAAATATAGAGGCCGGAACCGGGAAAAGTTTCTTTCAGTTCCGAATTTATGCTCTCAAACCAGGCCGGATAGGTAAAATCGCCGGTGGCGATAATATCAACTCCTTTCAGACGACAGGCGGCGTCAATATTTTCTAGCGTCAGGCTAGGCGAGCAGGCCCGCGAATAGCGGGAATGAATATGGAGGTCTAAAATCTGCTGCATATTTTAATTACTTCAACAAACTCTCGGCTATCTGCAATTCTTCTAGACTGTTTATACCCATTCCCTCTTGAGGCGGAATAGAAAAAGTCTTAACCTTGTGTCCTTCGTTAAAAGCAATCTTAACCAAATCGGTTATATAATATTCTCCCTGCTTATTTTGGTTATTCAAATCATTAATATGGGAAACCAGCCACTCTTTATTGAAACTGAAACAATTCGGATTTACTTCCGAAATCATTTTTTCATCATCCGTAGCATCTTTAAACTCAACAATTCTCTGGGCATTACCTTCTTTGTCCCGGATAACTCTTCCCCAATGATAGAAAACCGAACGCCAATCTTCAAAATTATCTAAAACGACGGTGACCATCGACAATATGCCTTGGTGTTTTAATGGAAAGTCTCTGATAGTCTCGACTTTATAAAAAGGATGATCGCCATTTAAGACGAAAATATCGGTAGCTCGCGGATCAATCTGACTTATGGCGCTAGCCACGGCATGACCAGTGCCTAATTGCTGTTCTTGGACGACATACTGGACATCATAATTCTTTAAGGCGACAGTAATCATCCCCTTATTCTCGGGGGAGACAATTATAATCGGCTTGAGGGCTGGCGCCGTTTTTGAAATAGAATCCAAAAGATAGTCTAACATTGGACGACCTTTCAGCGGAACTAATACTTTCGGCAATTCTGATTTCATGCGCGTCCCTTTGCCGGCGGCCATTATGACAATCTGCTGCATAAATGATTTCTAATTAAATAAGAGAAATCCAACCGGATTTCCCTTATATTTTACCATTTTTTTATTACTCAAGCAAACGGCTTTTTTACCTTAATATTACTTAATATAAGCCAAAATTTTCTCTTTAATTTCTGCCACTTTTTGAGCGGCCGCTTCCAAAGTTAGAGCCTCGGCGTAGATTCTGATTATCGGTTCTGTATTGGAAGCTCGCAAATGGACCCAAGAATCGGTCCAATCTATTTTTATGCCATCAATATCGGTAATTTTTTCGCCGCGATAACCGTCTTTAATTTTATTCAGCAGTAATTTGATATCCAAGCCCGGAGTCAGTTCCATTTTGTCCTTGATCATAAAATATTCCGGAAACTTTTTCTTATATTCCGACATCTTCAAACCGCTGGACGCTAAGGCTGATAGAAATAAAGCGATACCCAACAAAGCGTCACGACCATAATGTAATTCCGGAAAAATAACACCGCCGTTGCCTTCGCCGCCGATAACGGCCTTAGAGGCCCGCATTTTTGCGACCACATTAACCTCTCCGACCGCGGCCGCCTCATAGCGACCACTATGATTTTCGGTTATATCTTTTAGAGCGCGCGAGGAAGATAAATTAGAAACCGTCGCGTTTTCATATTTCCCCGGATTATCTTTATCAATCTTTTCAAAATTATCCAAAACATAGTCAGCTACGGCTACAAGAGTGTATTCTTCGCCGAACATCTGCCCCTGTTCGTCTATGAAAGCCAAGCGATCAACATCGGGGTCAACCACGATGCCTAAATCAGCTTTTTCCGAAATAACGCGAGCCTTGATTTCGGTCAAATTTTCATCCAGCGGTTCCGGCTTATGCGCAAACTGTCCGTCGGGCACGCAATTTAATTCAATAATCTTATTTACCCCTAAAAGTTTCAACAATCGCGGCACCATCAAGCCGCCGACAGAGTTGATGCCGTCAACCACAATTTTAAAATCACGAACCGCGACATCATCTTTCTTAACAAGCGGCAACTGCATAATATCATCCAGGTGTTGCGTTGCCATATCTTTATCAGTAGTGTAGGCGCCGAGCTGATTTTCCGGTTTAAAAATGAAATCGCTCTGATCAGCCAAAGCCAATATTTTCTGGCCGTCTTCAGCCGTCAGAAATTCTCCAGCATTATCCAATAGCTTTAAGGCGTTCCAATTGGCGGGATTATGAGAAGCGGTCAGAATTATTCCGCCCTGCGCGCTTGATTTTACAACCGCTATCTCAACCGTCGGCGTCGTGGCCATGCCTAAATCAATAACATCCACTCCTAGGCTGGCGAGAGTGCCGGTAACTAAATCTCTTAACATCAGGCCCGATTGTCGACCATCGCGGCCGATAACCACTCTTATCCTTATCTCCGGATGGCGACCGCGCAGAAAAACTACATAAGCAGATACGAATTTCATGACATCCGGCGGGGTGAGATTATCGCCTATTTGGCCGCCGATAGTGCCGCGGATTCCGGAAATTGATTTAATGAGGGACATAATATTAATAAATTAATCTAACAAAATATTACCAAGAATACCCCAAATAAACAAATGGCTATAAAAAAACCGCCTATTTCTAAGCGGTTATGTTATGCTTGATGTTAAACCGGAGATAGAACAATCTCTTGTGAAAGATTTTTAATAAACTCATGCAAATCTTTCCTCCTTGGTGCCGCGGAAATTTTTATTTCTATCTTAAAGACAGCTGTTTTAATTTCCTTGTTACCACAAGTTTTAAAAACATATAAATTTTCCCTATTGAGGCTATCAGGGAAATGATAAGCCATAATCAAAAATGCTAAATTAATGGCTGGACTAAACTTATTGACAAATAATTTCAGGATAGTTAAATCCTGGTCAGTAAGTTCCATCTTAAAAATATCAATCCGCCGTCTTTCAAGATTAAAAAAACGACTCAGCCGAAAATCATTGACCTCTGCATTAGCGAGCATCTCCGCCAATAAATTACTGCTACCGTCTAACATATTAAATCCTCCTATTTTAAGTGATTATTTTAAAAGAACCTTATTAATATATCCTATTTACAAGTTTTTGTAAAGGGTTTAGCGGCTAATTTTTCCCCAACAAAAAAACACCATTGTTCTGGCGGCGACCTACTTTCCCAGGGCTCAGGCCCAAGTATCATCGGCGCTGGAAGGCTTGACTTCTGAGTTCGGGATGGGATCAGGTATGACCCTTCCGCT
>Ga0074197_1000094_pt1 | contig 144856 bp, 116 predicted proteins | sample EPASupsiteSAE305_FD_64526 | JGI IMG/M metagenome (GOLD analysis project Ga0074197, IMG submission 64526) | Bioremediated contaminated groundwater microbial communities from EPA Superfund site, New Mexico - SAE3-05 reassembly with SPADES | ecosystem: Environmental > Aquatic > Deep subsurface >... | reverse complement strand
TCGCTCGCGGAGCTGAAAGCCTCGATTTTTTCGAGGCTTTTTTGTTTTAAACTATTCTTGAGTTTTATGAATTACTTTCTTTACATCCTTCAGTCTATTTCATCTGATAAGTTTTATATTGGCATTTCAAAACAACCTTCTGTTAGACTTTCTTATCACAATTCGATTGAAAAAGGTTTTACTTCCAGATACAGACCTTGGATAATAGTTTTTACTAAAGAATTTCCATCTAAAGCCGAAGCTGCTTTCGCAGAAAGAAAAATCAAAAATTGGAAAAGTAAAATTATGATTCAAAAAATTATTAACCACGAAATCGATATTTGATTTTCGGCTGTTATCCCGATTATATCGGGATGCAAGTTCGAGCCTTGCTCGCGGAGCTGAAAGCCTCGATTTTTTCGAGGCTTTTTTGTTTTAAACTATTCTTGAGTTTTATGAATTACTTTCTTTACATCCTTCAGTCTATTTCATCTGATAAATTTTATGTTGGCATTTCAAAACAACCTTCTGTTAGACTTTCTTATCACAATTCGATTGAAAAAGGTTTTACTTCCAGATACAGACCTTGGAAAATTGTTTTTACAAAAGAATTTCCTTCTAAAGAAGAAGCCGCTCTTGCCGAAAGAAAAATCAAAAATTGGAAAAGTAAAATTTTGATTCAAAAAATTATTAACCGCGAAATCGATTTTTGATTTTCGGCTGTTTGGATCAACAACCGCATTTTGCCAAAATATTCTCCAAATCAACTTTATTATTTGTTTTATCAACCATTTTTGAATTTATTTCAAACAAATTTATATTTGAAGACTTATTTTGCTAATTTTGTGTTCATTATTAAGAGAAAATTTATGATTCTTCAAATATTATTAATTTTTGTTGGTTTTGCTTTACTTATACAAGGTGCAAATTGGTTAGTAGATGGTGCATCGGCGTTGGCTAGAAAGCACAATATTTCTGATCTAGCAATAGGATTAACAATTGTTGCGTTTGGAACTTCTGCACCCGAATTAGTTGTAAACATAATTTCGTCATTTCAAGGGCATTCTGATATCGTTTTGGGAAATATAATTGGAAGCAATATTTTTAACCTTTTTGCAATTTTAGGAATTGTCGGACTTATAAGTCCACTCGTAGTTCAATCAAGTACTGTTTGGAAGGAAATTCCAATTTCATTTTTTGCTGCCATTTTACTATTTGCACTCACAAATAGTTTTATTCAAACTGATTTGCTTCTCTCGCGAATTGATGGAATAATATTATTCACATTTTTTTCGCTTTTTCTTCTTTATGTTTATAAGCAACTAAAAAATGACACTCTCGATTTCGAAGTTCCTCAAAATGAGTCTTCTAATTTAAAGATTTGGTTGCTCATCATTTTTGGGTTGGCTGGTTTAATTTTAGGTGGAAATCTCGTTGTTACATATTCAGTTGAAGTTGCTTCAATTTTGGGAATAAGTGAAAAAGTAATTGGATTAACAATAGTTGCAATGGGTACTTCGTTGCCAGAATTGGTTACTTCGGTAGTTGCAACGTTAAAGAAAAACAATGATATTGCAATTGGAAATGTTATTGGTTCTAATATTTTTAACATTCTTCTAATTTTATCAGTCAGTTCATTAATAAGACCTATTGATTACAACATTCTTTTCAATAGTGATATTTACTTTTTAGCATTTGGAACTATTTTCTTATTTGTTGCAATGTTTACAGGTAAAAAGAAAAAATTAGATAGATGGGAAGCTTTGTTGTTATTGGTTGCTTATATAATTTACACAATTTATTTAATTGGAAAATCATAATTTACCAGAAACTCCAAGAAGCTGCTAAATTAAGTGAAAAATATCGATATGTGTAATAAAACTGCGTACTTTGTCCTAATGACAAGTCGCCTTCAAGTATTAAGTTTGGAATTGGTTTGAACTTTGCGTTCACGTGACCTTCCAAAATAAGTTGACTTGTTTGAGGTGAATAACCAATTTTGCCACCAACTTGAACTTTTTGTTTTTCTTTCTTTTCTAAAAAGAAATTAGCCCAAAGTGAATGAGTATCTGAGTTTTGTGGTGAGTAGTATATTCCACCTATATAATCATCTTTGTATTTAAAATTTTGATAGGCATATTCATATCCAGCAGAAAATGGGTCATCAAATTGATACCCGAGTCGTAATTCAAAATTATTCCCTTCATTTCCATCTGAAACACTTATGTAATCAAAAAAAGATGAAACCAAGAAATTGGTACTGTGTCTATAATTCCCTTTTAGTTTGAAAAGTGAGGCTGTCATTCTCGTTCCAAGCGAAGTTTCAAAATCCATTAAAAATGGTGAGTATAAAATTAAACTCGCATCACTTTTATAATAAACTACAGAAGCTCCAAAATCATCTTCAATGTAATTAAAATAGACTTCCGTTTCATCCTGACTATCAAAACCATCGGTATTAACCAATCCAAGAGCTATTGAGAGCACTAAATTTTGTGAAAATGGAATTGTAACATGTCCTTTAAAAGAGGTAAAAGACCGCCGTCCAGTAAATCCATTTGAAGAAACAGAATCGACATAATGCACTTTTGCCGAATCGAGCGTTTCCCAATTGGCTGAAGAATTAGTTCGGAAAAACGAAACTCCAAGTGCTAAATATTGAAAAACTCCAAGATCGACCTTTACTCCAAGTTTGGTTAATTGATAGCTAAAATTATCTGTATAAAACAGAGCCTGCGGAGAAATTGCTACACTTGACGGAAACGAAGTTAATATTCCTCTTAAGCCAGAAGGAGGAATCCAACCTATTCTTTGTTCAACAAGATAGGTTTGCATAGAATCCAATTCCCAAGTTAAGAGCGTATCATAAACTGCAAGTGCAGAATCATTTTCACCAATTTTGCTGTAGGAATCGCCTAAAAATAGCATTGGTTGATACTCTTTTGGCTCTTCTTTCACCAAAAATCGAAAAGCTTCGACAGCTTTAAGAGAATCACCCATTTCGTAATAGAGTTTTGCTCGCTCAAGCGAAGTTTTATAATCGTACCCGTCATCTAAAATTTCGTTATAAACAACCAATGCTTCATCAAAACGTCTTGCACAAAATAGAACATCGCCATATTCGCGTTTTACAATGTTATTTGGTTCAGCTTTTTGAAGATATTCCTCATAATAAGGAATTGCTTCTTCGCAACCTTTATCTTTTAAAACTCTTTGACCTTCTTCCAGAATTGCATAAATTCGTCTTTCTTCGGCTCTAATTATTTGAAATTCGAGTCGTGATTGAATTGTAATTACTTCATTATTTTCTGCATCAATTGCTTTTGCTTTATCAATAATTGCTTGAGCTTCTTCAAAATCTTCCGACATAATTAATAGCGTAGCTTTTGCAACAAGAACATCAATATTATCTGGTCGCTTAACAATTAGTTCTTTAATATATTCTTCGGCTAATTCAATTTCGGTTTCTGTCCAAATAGCAATTTGAGCCCGAAACAATTTATAATCCAAATTATCGGGATAATCTTTAATTAATTCGTTTAATACAATATTTGCATCTTCAAAATATCTGTTCCAAGCCAAAGTAAGTGCATATTCAAAACGTAATTTAGCGTCTTTTTCGTCGGGAACTAATTGGAAATAACTTTCCAACAACGCTGTTGCTGATTCATAATCTTCCAACAATCTGAAATATTCGGCTAATTTTAATACGGAATTTCTATCCGTTGGATTATTTTCGATAGTAATTTTTAATTCTTCAATTCTATCATTATAAATTTTATCGCGTAGCTGAACAATATTATCCCATTTTTCTTGATATTTTGGGTCATTTGCGTTATTTGCACCTAAAATTTCCAATTGCTGATATGCTTCTTCAATTCTATTTGCATTGATAAGTTCTTCAGCAAGTTTATATCTAACTTCATCATTTTTAGAATTTTGCCTAAGAATTCTGTAATATCTATCAATTGGAAATTCCTTTTCAAACGATCTTGGGTCATTTTGCGTGAGATATGCTTTTTGAGTAACAATATCTAAACCATCTTGAGCTTCTTTGAAAAAAGGCTTAAATCCCAATGCATTTTCGAATGCAATTTTTGCTTGTTTATAATTTGCCAACCAAAGTGTAAAATATCCATATTTGCTCCAAAGTCGCCAATCATCAGGGTAGCGTTCCACAAATTTTTTAAGAATTATTTCGCCTTTTTTGATGTGATTATTTTTAGCAAGAATTTCGGAATATCGAATAATTTCATCTGGTGAAGCATTATCATCGCGTGCAAGATATTTATCGTACCAATCTTCGGCATTTTGCCATTCTTCGAGCCATCGATAAGATTTTCCAATTTCTAAATAATTAAACGCATTAGCTGGGTCAATTGCAATTTCTCTTTCATGACCTAATATTTTTTTGCGTAGTTGTTGATGCCAAACTTCTTCAGTTCGTGCAAGTGCAGTTCGTGCTTTTACGTTATTAGCATCCAACTTTAAAGCTCTTCTTAAATCAAGAACTGCATTTTGATATTGTTCAATATTCTCAAAACAGATGCCTCTAAGTGTATATCCTTCGGTATCTCTTGGCGAAGAGGAAATAAATTTGTTTAGCAAATCGATTGCCTCACCAAATTTTTTGCTTTCCATTTGTTTTATAGCGGACGCTTTCAAATTGGAACTTGTCGCATTTTGTTGAGAAAACGCACTATTTGACATAAAAAATGCCAAAAGGACAAAAATTGAAAAATATATTTTAGAGTTATAAATCATGCTTTAAAACTGAAAATAAATAAATGGTTGTAAATCGGCTGATTGCACTTGAGCAACTAACCAAATTATTAAAGTTAATATTATTGCTTGAACAAATATATTCATTTTTGATAATAGCGTAACCGTTTTGTCGTTTAACGAACTTGGCAAAAAATGTAAAAAGAATCCTAAAAATATTAGAACAAAAGTTGGAGTAAAACTTTCCACAAACTGAACAAAAACTCCAGGCTTGAAGAAATATATAATTTGTTTTACAACATCAATTGCTGATTCAAAATCGTTTGCTCTAAAAAAGATGAATGAAAACGCAACTAAATTGAAAGTGATAAATATTTGAATAGCACCCAAAATTTTGGAATTATTAAGCTTATATTTTAGGTAAAATTTCTTTTTGGGACCTTGAACTATAAGTCCTACTGCCATATAAATTCCGTGTAACAATCCCCAAAATAAGAAAGCCCAACTTGCACCGTGCCAAAACCCGACTAAAACAAATGTTATAACTAATGCAATAATATTGCCAGCTTTTCTCCAATTTCTTAAACCAATTTGCAATGGACGGAAAACATAATCCAACAACCAGCTTGAAAGTGAAATGTGCCATCTTTTCCAAAAATCGGAGATGCTTTTTGCTTTAAATGGATAGTTAAAGTTTTCCATTAACTTAAATCCAAGTAATAAAGCAATTCCTATTGCAATATCGGAGTAACCAGAAAAGTCGCAATAAAGTTGTAAAGCGTAGCCATAAACTGCAAGCAAGTTTTCAACACCAGTAAATCGAACGGGTTCGTCAAAAACTCTATCAACAAAATTTAGACTAATATAATCGGCAATCATAATTTTTTTTACTAAACCCATCATTATTAGCATTAAAGCCATTGCAATATCTTTATCAGTTAAAAAATAATCTTTTTTAACTTGAGGCAAAAATTTTGCGGCTCTATCAATTGGACCCGATAAAATATTTGGGAAAAACGTAACAAATAGGAAATAATCGCGAAATGAATCAGTTGGTTCCATCATTTCAAGATAAATATCAAGAATATAGCTTAACGATTTAAATGTGTAGAACGAAATTCCAAGAGGCATAATTATGTCTAATAATTCCAAATTTCCAAAATTAAAGTCAATAATTGCTTGAATAAAGAAATTTGTATATTTGAAATAGACTAAAAGTCCCAAGTTAAAAACTAACGAAAGCAACAGAAAAACTCTTTTTCCACCTTGAGTTTTGGAATTACCCATTCCTTTGCCAAAATAAAAATTTGCAACGGCATTCAAAATTAAAAGAAGAAGAAAAATTCCACTTGCTTTGTAATAAATGAACATCGAAAATAGAATCAGAATTGAAACTCTCGCATTGTTCGATTTAGCAAAAAGTCGGTAAATTAATAACAACGCCACAAAAAGGAAGAAGAAAAGCGAAGAACCAAATAATAAAGGATCACGTGGGTCAAACAGCAGAATATCGCTAATTTTACTAAAATCTATTCCTAACATTTCACTCCTAAAAAATTATAAAGACACTTTTGAATCAATTAAACGTTGCAAAGCACCAACATTGTTGCATTTTAGCACTTCAAGTCCTTTAAATCTAACTCCAAAATCCTTTTCGATTGCAACAATAATATTTGCGTGATTTAACGAATCCCAACCAGGAACTTCGGGTGCTTGAGTTTCATCATTAATTTCAATTGTTTCTGGATCGAGATAAAGCTCGTCGCAGATAATTTTTTTTAATCTATCGCTAATCATTTTTTACTCCAAACTTGTTCATCATTTTTAGTTAAAATTCTGTTTCTATTAGTTTTACGACTTGGTTTGCCCGATGAGCTTTTAATTAACCATCTTGGTGGAACAAGATAAACTTGATGAATATTTACATTAATACTCATTCCAGCTCTTAAAATTGAAACTCTCAGTTTACTTAAATCATCCTCTGAAACTAAACTTGTTTCGGCTACAACACTTACTTGTTCAGTTCCAAGTTCAATATCGTCTTCACCAAAGGCAATAACTCTTCCTGGAATTACATTTTCCACTTTGCTAACAACATCTTCAATATCTTCTGGATAAATATTATTCCCAGCAACAATTATAATATCTTTTTTACGACCAATAACATATAGCTCATTATTATAAACAAAACCGATATCGCCTGTATAATACCAACCATTTTCATCAAGAACTTCGGCAGTTTTTTCGGGATAATTTCGATAACCCGAAAACATAGAAATTGATTTTACTGAAATCTCTCCAACGCTATTGTTAGCAAGAACAGTTCTATTATTATCAACAATATTTATTTGGCATTCATCAATTAGTTTTCCCGAAGAAACACAAATACGAAGTTTACTTTCATCATCAGTAATAACAACTTTGCCATTTGATAGCTGTTCTCTATCCACAGCAACTTCATTTGCTCTATTATTTGGTTCAGTTTGCGTAACAGTAAGAGTAGTTTCAGCCATTGCATACATTGCTGCAAGAGCCGTTTCCTTAAATCCAAACTCACTAAATCTGTCAAGAAATTTTTTATGACTTTCAGTTCTAACTGGTTCGCTACAATTTATCATCATTCTAAAACTTTCTAATGATAAATCTTCCATTTCTTCATCCGAAAGTTTATCCGCCATTAAATTATAAGCAAAATTAGGAAGCCAACCCAAAGTAGCTTTTTCTTCCGAAGCTGCAATAAACATAAGAATTGGAGCGAGAACCCATTCAAATGGGTCAATTTGAATTGACGTAACGCCACATGCCAAAGGAACATGAAACGCAGCAATTAATCCCATATCGTGATAAAGTGGTAACCAGCTAACTACTTTATCGCTGTTGGATATTTGAATTGATTTTCCATAATTTTTTACGTGATTTAATATAGCTGCATGCGAAAGAACAACTGGTTTTTGAATTCCAGTAGTTCCGGATGAATGTTGCAACAACATTGGCTCATCACTTTTAATTGCAGCTCTAATTTCGCTTAATTCTTGTATAGAATCCGAATTTAATTCCTTATTCAAATTCCATTCAAGTGGAAAGAAAAGTTCATTAACTGTTGTGTTTTTATCTTCAACAAATGGAAGAATTATCTCTTCCAAAGCGGTTTCGGTAAAAATCCAATCCAAACCAGAACGCTCTGCCATTCCAGTAAGTCCTTGTCTAAACTTTTCGGGATGCAAACGAGGATTTGGATATGCAAGAACAGAAGGTAACGCACCCATTCCAACAATTCCAAGATAAAGCGGATAAAAATTAGGATTGTGTCTAATAATTATTGCGCAAACATCTCCTTTTTTAACACCAATATTTTTCAAATAATGTGAGAATTTGTTTGCTGTTTCCAAAAGTGAAGCATAAGTCCAACGAAATGGCTCATCGGCAGCACGCCAATGAATTATTGCTTCCTTTTCTGGCATAGTTTGTGCGAAATATTGCCATCTTTCCCAAAGAGTATCACCTTGTAAAGCTGAAAAATCAATCATAATTCTCTCATAAATGTTATTAATATTTTTTCATTAATTCTTCAAAAAGCATTTTTGCTTCTTCTTTTGCACCAACATCATTAAAGTGTATATAATCTTTAAATGCTCTTGGTGGATTTGAATCTACCCAAACTGGCATCGAATCTTCTCCGCCCATTGCTTCAAATAAATTCCAAAAAGCTATATCTGTTTTTTCGGCAATATTTTTTTGTGCTTCAATTAATTTTGGAACTGCTGGATCGGTAACAAATTTTGAACCTTTTTTGATACATTTGTCATGAACTCCAACAAGTAAAAAACTCGCATTTGGCATAGCTTCTTTCATGGTTTCAACAACTTTAATCATATTTTTTTCATAAAGGGCAAAATTAGTATTTTTCCCACTTAAGATATTTAATCCAAATTCAAGAATTACCAATTTGTAATCCAATTCGTTATTAAATGATTTTAGTTCAGTACTTTCTATTTTTTTTAAGTCAACACCCGAATTTCCACGAAGTGCATAATTATCAATATAAACTCCGTTTTTGCTTTCTAAACTAATGCCGTAATAATATGCAGATTTTGCTTTTGGAAATGAAATTTTAATCGATTTTGAATTATCAGCTTTAATTTCAAGTACGTTCAATTTTTGATTGCTTGTAAGTGGTTTGCTAACTGATTTATCACCATTTAGCGAATAATTTACTGTTGCACCCGCAACTGCATTTGAATAAAACAATTTTACAACATCAAATTCCTTAACTGTTTTATAGTGATTGGTAGTTTTCATTTCAACCCAATCGTTATCACCATTGGTAAAAACGTGTCCACTAATTCCAACGGGCAAACGGTCTTTATTTCGTGTATAAACCGAAGCAGTTTCCCAATTATCCGAAAAACTAAGTTCGGTTGTTTTTCTAAAATTAACATCGTTGGAAGTAATTGGAACAACTCCAACACCTTTTCCACCAAATTTTTGTTGGAAAAACTCACGCAAATCGGACGAAATTAAATCTCCTTCCAAGGTTGAATCACCATAATGTGCAATTCGCACTTGTTTTTTATTAGCTTGTTTTAACGCTGATAAAAATTTATTTAACTGCGATAAATTTCCACTTAAATTATTTGAGCTTATTGGTGGAACAATATTTGAAAAATTATCAATTTTATAATATTCGGCAACTAAAAAATCTGAAAGAATATTTAATTCAATTAAACTCGCTTTATCATATTGAGGTTTTCCTTCCAAATAAGCCGAATCGTTTTCGTTTGTTGAATCGTTGCTATTGTAATCTTCTTCTTCGTTAAAATCTGATTCCTCGCTAGAATCTTCATAAAAATCATCAGAACGAATATCGCTCAAAAAATCAACTTGTTTTATTTCAATGCCAAAAATTGAAATTCCTTCTGGTACGTATGAGTTAATTACCAAAAGCATCAAAGCAATTCCTAAAATTATAACTGGATTGCTTATTTTGTTTTTTTCCATTTTTTTCCTCGTAATTAAAGACTAAACTTGCGTAAAACTTTATCCACTTCTCTTCCCCAAATTTGGAAACCTTCACTTGTTAAGTGAATTCCATCGTAAGTTAATTCCTCTTTTAGGAAATTGGATGTGGACATTTTTCTATTCAAATTAACAAATTCTATTTTATTTTCTTTTGCATATTGCATTAAAAGTTCATTTAGTTTCATAATTTCAATATTTCTGTTCTCGGCTGATTGTTGCGTTTTTCCTGCATAAAGCACCGATTGAATTACTGGAATTATATTTTTGGCTTTCAATTTTTCAATTATTGATTTATAATTTGCAAAAATAACATCAACTGAAATCCAGCTAAAAATATCATTTACACCAATCATTACAAAACACATTTTAGGATTCAATTTGTAAACATATTCTAATCTGTTTATCACACCTTCCGAAATATCACTTGGAATTCCTTGTTCCGAAATAGAAGTTCTGCCTAATAATTCATTCCAATTAATGCCGTGAGTTAGCGAATTGCCAAGCATTACAATATCGGCTTGTTTCATCATATAAGTCTTGTATTTATCAACTTCCAAAGTATAATTGGGATTATACAAATATTGTGGCTTTGTATCAACTGCATTTTGCCCAAAAGTATTTATCGAAAAAACAAAGACCATAAAAAAATAGACAGAATTTATAATAGAAAAATATTTCATTATCTGTTCCTTTACTAAATATAATATATATATACGTTTAAATATAATAATTTAAAGTAAAACATCATCATTTTTTTATTGTTTTCTATCATTTCAGAGTATTTTTTTTAGAATTATTTCTACATTTTTACAAATTCGGAAACCAAATTGACTAATAAGAGTTGCGTTTTTACAAATCTAATTCAGCATTATTTTTCTTTTTACTTTTGAAACCGATTAAATATCTGACAAAATATCTCTTTTTTCTTGTTTTTTCATTTTTTTTATTCACTTTTCTCTTAAAACTGCGTTCGCACGAAAAATTCTCTTAGAAATATTTTAAGTTTATATTTATATTTGCATACAATTATTAACGAGGTAAATATGAAAATTAAAGTTCTTCTCGTTTTGTTTTTGGGCGCTTCCATATTTTTAATTGGTTGTAACCAAAAAGAACAAACCGAAAAAGTTGAACAAACTGTTGCTAAGCAAGATACTGCAAAAGTTGAAAGCAAAATTGACACAACAGCACAAAAAGCAGCAAAAATTGAAGTTGTTCCAGATCTAAAAGGTTTTTGGAGTGGAAAATTTGATAGTCGTGAAACTTCTTTTTCTATCTTGGAACAAAACGGACTTAATTTTAAAGCAGTTATTACTGTAAATTATCGTACTGTTTCGAAACAAGAAATTGAAGGAACTTTGGATACTGTTAGCAATAAAATTTCTATGAAAGATATGTTGCACAGCAGAGCAAAAGGTACTTATTCAGCTACATTATCAGAAGATTCAAAATCAATGGTTGGTGTTTTTACAATGAATCTTGACGGAAAAAAATTAAATTTTAATCTAAAAAAGAAATAACCAAAAAGGAGAATAAATGAAATATTTAGGAAAAATACTATTAGCATTAACTTTGTTGTTAGCAGTTGTTGCTTGCGAAGATGAAAATCCAGTTTTACCAGAAGAAGATGGTGGCGTTTATGTTGTTTCTACACCTGCTGGCGCTCAAATATTTTTGAATGGCGAAAATACTGGACAACTTACACCAGATACTGTAGATTCTAAAGCTGGAGTTCAAGAAATTACATTATCTATGGCTAACTATGAAGACACAACATTTTCAATAAGCATAACTGCTGGTCAAGTTGGTGTTGTAAATGTTGTTTTAGCACGTAATTCTGCTGACGTAACCGTTTCTTCAACTCCAGTTGGAGCGCAAATTTGGATTAATGGCTCAAATTCTGGTTTTGTTACCCCACAAGTGTTTACTAACATGCCTTATGGAAATTATACTATTACTTTGAAAAAAGAAAATTTTGAAGATTATACTCAAGTACTTGTCGTTTCAGGTTCTTCTACTTCTTTAGATGTTGATTTAGCTCCATTATACACTACATATTCAACAGTTAAATTATGGGAAACTGTTGGAACTACTTCTACACAGCCAAGTGGGTTAGACCTATCTACTGGTTCAGCGTTAAGTATTTCAACAACTGCTGGTGTTAATGGAAATGTTGATATTTACTATTCATCCGCTGGTTTTATTGTTAGAAGTGCTAATGGCGAAAACGGAATGACAAGAGAAACTTACTTTAAAGTTGCTGCTGGTTCTGATTTGAATGATGGTGTTGATTCGCCAGTTAAAGATGCAAATTGGGACACTCAAATTCTTGATACCGAAACAGATTATGTTTTCTTATATGATGCTGATGGTAATTATTCTAAATTCAAAATAATTGCTCGTGGTGGCGGTGTTGTTGGTGAACCAGCTTGGGTTGAAGTATCTTGGATTTATAACAAAGCTGTTGGAAGTACCAAATTTTAAGTAGTTTTTAATTTTTGATAATAAAAAAGCCGATTACATTATGTTTTCGGCTTTTTTTATTTTCAATGTTTACCAAATATAAGAATATATGGTTCTAAATCCACTATTGTTTCATGAATTTTTCGATTACTGGTTCCGTATATGTTGGAACATCCGTTTTTAATATTAGTAAATTATCAGCTGAAATATTCATTTCTTCAAACCATTTTGACAAATATTTTTTAATTATGTCAAAATCTTCAGGATGTTCTTTTTCTGGATTCACTTCGGCAACTAATACATGCAGTTTAGAATAGTCATTGGGGATCTTAATTAAACCAAAATCGCCTTTATCAAATTCAACTTCCCAATCATTTTTTCCACGAAATCTGCTTATTTGTTCAGAATTTCCAGTGATAAATGTAAAACGATTACCATTTTGTTGCTTAGTATATTTCCAATAAATATAACCATCTGTTAATACTATAAGAATATTCTTATAGTTTTTATTATCAATAATACACTTATTACTTATTTCATCCTTAAAAAAATACCATAAATCAGAACCCAAATATGAAGAACTATTGCTAGCTAAAGAGTACAATTTATCTAAATTTAAATTCATTTGCTGCTTCAGATTTTTAAATAATAATTTCTTTTCCCTAGGTTCTAATAACTCTAAATCAAAATTTAAATTAGTCGCTAATTCAGATAACTCGTCAACATCTGGTTTAGGATAAAACATTATTCTAAATTTATCCATTGAGTTAAATGTTCCCTTTTTTTTGACATTTTCTTCGACAACACGCAGAATTTTTTCAATAATTTTTTTATCTCTATCATTTTGTTTATCATTGTTCTTAGGGTCAATCCTGTCTGATAGATCAAGTAATATTGATACGTTCAACTGAATATAATCAGAATCAATTTCTTTTTTTTCTGGGGTACAACTAATATTTATTAATAAAAATAAAATATATCCTATTATTCTTTTCATTTTAAATCCCCAACTATTCCTTCAACAAAAGAATTACAAACAAGTTCAGCTTCACGAAGTCTTGATTCTGGTTCTTTTGAATTTGCGAGATATCTCATCCATCCAGCTACAAACTCATTTACAATTCTTTCAAATTCTTTTCTGTTGAAGGGAATTCCACCGATGGTAGAATCAATATTTTTTATATCGCTATCCAATTTAATAATTTCATTTTTTAAATCATTAATTTCAGTTTTGATTGTACCAATATCATTCTTTAGTTCTAGTATTTTTTTCCTTCTGTTAATAATTGCTGACCGAACATTATCAAATTCTTTATATCCATCCGAGACAAAACTAAGAACCATTCCCCAAACAATATAAACGACAAACCCAGCAAATATTATCAACCAAAAATTAACATCCTGGAATGCCATGCTAATTTTGTATTCCGGTAGTTCGTTTAGTGAATTTAGCGCTAATGCATCATATATTTTTTTTGTTATTTCATAAGCGATTATACTATCAAAAATAAATGTAACTAAAACCAAACTCGAAATCTTAATATAGTTTAGCTTCTTTTTAATTTCTGAAAATCTATGAACTAAATACCCAAGTGCTATAAACACAAATGGTGATACAACCGTTAACAAAAACGCAGCAAATCCTGATTCCATTGCTTCAACTAATGCTTTAGAGTAAAATATACTATTAAAAACAGCATTTTCAGTAAATTTAATTTCTCTAAAAAAAGCTGAATATGTCGCAGAACTATAAAAAACCCACAAATAAAGGGTTAAGAATATTATTATGGCGATACCAATATAAAAGCCGAACTTATCTGGCTTTTCTATTTCAATAGAATTCGGATTCTCCTCTATATTGCTAATCTCATTTTGTAGTTCATTTATTTTTTCTTTTTTTTCTTCTAATTGATTCTTTTCTAGCTTATCCATTTTTGATAAAAGTGTATTTTTTTTTGCTTCAAGATTATTTCGTTCAATTAATAATTTTTCATCCTTCTCATCATTATCTTTTTTTAATCTTTTATTTTTTTCAATATAACCCTGATAGATTTTGTTTAAGTGCACTCTTAACGAGAACATATTACCACCATTGAAGCCAGCTTGCTCAAATCCATCTTCAATATAGTAATAAACTTTTCTTATTTCTTGATTTTCATTTGAACTTTCTATCTGCTCACTATTTCCAAAAATAATTTTTTTTAAATCTGACATTTTACCCTCATTTAATTAGGTTTATCAATTTATTAACAATAATTTCATCTTTTACTTGATTTTTTACTGAATCAATTACTAATTCTGTTATTTCCTCAACATTTTTAGAGTTTTCTATTGTCCTTTTTAGAAAATCCCTCAACGCAATGATTTCCCGAATATCGATTATTCCATCCGCTATAATAATTTTTGCAATATCCAGAATTTGGATAGCTATATCATATTCTGTTGAAGGTATATTAAACTTTACTTTGTGTGGATTATCAATAATGTAGTCTAGTTCATTCCTTTCAATTCCTCGATCAATTGCTATTTCATACAATTTCTCAGTTTCTTTTACATCTACGTTAGCATCTGCTAATGCAAAACTGAATAAATTAAGAAAATGTGCTTGTAATTTCCTGTCCACCTTGCCTCCAAGTGATTAGTTTATGTTTATAAAATATATTACATATTATTACATTACATTAAATTGTCTAACAAATTTAAAAGCAATTTACTAACTTTAGCATAATTCTATCTTGAATTATTTTCTCCCAAAACATACGATGAAGTTTAAATAATTCCCAATTCTTTTCCAACTTTAGTAAATTTTTCAATTGCAAAATCGATATTTTCTTCAGAATGAGCAGCACTTATTTGAACTCTAATTCTTGATTTCCCTTTTGGAACTACAGGGAAGTAAAATCCAACAACATAAATACCTTCGTTTAATAGTTTACTAGCAAATTCCTGCGAAAGTCGAGCATCATTTTCCAAATGTCCGAGCATAATTGGAACAATTGGATGTTCACTTTCAACTATTCTAAATCCCGCTTCTGTCATTCCTTTTCTAAAACGTTTTGTATTTTTCATTACCTTATCGCGTAATTCGGATGAAGATTGTAACATATCTAAAACTTCGAGAGTTGCACCCGCAATAGCTGGAGCGAGTGAATTTGAAAACAAATAAGGACGCGCCCGTTGGCGTAGCATATCAACAATTTCCTTTTTGCCAGAAATACAACCGCCTGAAGCACCGCCAAGTGCTTTCCCAAAAGTTGTGCTAATAATATCAACTCTTCCAACTGCATTTGAGTATTCATAACTTCCTTTTCCAGAAGCACCCAAAAATCCGGTTGCGTGCGAATCATCAACCATTACCATTGCACCATATTTATCCGCTAAATCGCAAATTTTATCAACTTGTGCAATAATTCCGTCCATCGAAAAAACTCCGTCAGTAACAACAAGAACCGTTTTGCAATTTGAAGCTGCTTTTAATTGCTCTTCCAAATCAGCCATATCGTTATTTTTGTATCTAAATCTCTGAGCTTTGCTTAACCGAACGCCATCAATTATTGAAGCGTGATTTAATTCGTCCGAAATTATTGCATCATCAGCATCAAGAAGCGGCTCAAAAACTGCTCCATTTGCATCAAAAGCAGAAGAGAACAGAATTGTATCTTCAGTTCCAAGAAATTGAGAAAGTTTTGCTTCGAGTTGTTTGTGTAAATCTTGAGTTCCACAAATAAATCGGACTGATGAAAGTCCAAATCCCCATTCGTCCATTGCTTTTTTTGCGGCATCAATTAATCTTTGATTATTTGATAAGCCAAGATAATTGTTTGCACAAAAATTAAGAACGTTTCCTGCTTCCTTTGTCTTAATTTCAACTCCTTGAGGTGTTGTTATAATTCGTTCTTTCTTATATAGCCCAGCTTTTTCAATTTCAATTAATTCGTTTTTGTATCTTTCTTGGTTTTGATTAAACATTGCTACTCCGTAATTTTTATTTATTTTTTTTCATCTTTGAAAGACGTTGCTCGCAACGTCTCTACACTGACGATTTTCGATTAACTTTTACTTATCATCCCAATCCAAAATAACTTTTGCGGCTTCGCCACTTTCCATTGCATCAAAACCTTTTTGGAAATCGGTATAATGGAAATGGTGAGTAATTACTGGAGAAATATCTAATCCACGATATAACATTTGTTCCATTTTGTACCATGTATCGTACATTTTTCGTCCATAAATTCCGCGTAATTCAAGTCCTTTAAATATCACTTTATCCCAATGGATTTGTGTATTATTTGGCAAAATTCCAAGTAATGCAATTTTTCCACCATTGTACATTTCTTCAATCATAAGATTAAGTGCGGAAGAAGCGCCAGACATTTCGAGCCCAACATCAAATCCATGAAGAATATCTTCTTCAAATCTTATTTGTTTAATATCTTCTTTTAGTGGATTAAAAACTCGAGTAGCACCCATTTTAGTTGCAAGTTCTAATTTCTTTTCGTTCACATCCGAAACAACAACATGGCGAGCGCCGGCATGACGGCAAACTGCAATTGCCATACATCCAATTGGTCCAGCTCCAGTAATTAGCACATCTTCGCCAAGTAATGGAAACGACAATGCAGTGTGTGTTGCATTTCCAAAAGGATCCATTAATGCGGCAATATCATCAGAAATTCTGTCATTTAATTTAAGTGCATTTGATGCTGGAATTTTTAGATATTCAGCAAAAGCTCCGTCAATATTTACACCAATTCCAACCGTATTTTCGCAAACATGCGACATTCCTCTTTTACAGTTTCTACAAGTTCCGCAAACCAAATGACCTTCGCCAACAACTCTATCGCCAATGTTAAATGCTTTTACACTTGCACCTTTTTCAACCACGACGCCAGTATATTCGTGACCGATAACCATTGGAGTTTTAATTGTTTTTTGGCTCCACTCATCCCACTTATAAATGTGAAAATCGGTTCCGCAAATTGCTGTTTTCTTAATTTTAATCAATAGTTCACTTTCGCCTATTATTGGTTTTTCAACATCGCCTAACCAAAGACCTTTTTCTGGAAATTTTTTAATAAGGGCTTTCATTTTTCTACCTTTCTCAATTTTAAATGTTTACTTTTTTGTTAATTCTTTAATACGGTCAAATTTTACCGCTTTTTATCTTAATAAAATCATCTTTTTTGTTTCCGTAAAATTACCATTTTGTAATCTATAAAAATAGACTCCACTTGCAAAATGTGAAGCATTAAATTCTATTTCGTAATTGCCAGATTCTTGATTTTCATTTACCAATATTGCTATTTCTTTTCCAAGAATATCGTAAACCACAAGTTTCACGTCTGACATTTCACTTTTCACATTAACTGGTATTGAATATTTAATTACTGTACTTGGGTTAAATGGATTTGGATAATTTTGTGATAAAGAATAGTTCATTATTTCAGTTTCGTTTTCTTTAACTGAGGTTATTGTTTTATAGTATATTTTAATGTCTGCTCCACCAAAAGAATAATTATTACCAAATGAATCTTTAAAAGATAAATTCCCATACCCTAACTCCCAATTTGTGCCATCCCAATATTCACTTAAATACGAAGTCGTATTTCCGTTGGAATCATAAGTATATGTATTTCGGCTCCAATTTACCCAACTTGTCTCGTCCAAGAATTCAGACAAATAAGAAGTCTGATTTCCGCTGGAATCATATGTATATGTATATCGCTCACGATTCACCCAGTTTGTGCCATCCCAAGTTGCTATTAAAGTTAAAGTCATATTTCCGTTGGAATCAAAAGTTAAAGTATCTCGCGATGAATTCTTCCAACTTGTGCCATTCCAATATTCATATAAAGATGAAACCATATTTCCGTTGGAATCAAAAGTTAAAGTATATTGCGATGAATTTACCCAACTTGTGCCATCCCAGTTTTCAGATAACTCAGAAGTCATATTTCCGTTGGAATCATAAGTATATGTATCTCGCCACCAATTTACCCAACTTGTGAAACCCCGACGTTCAGATAACCCAGAAGTCATATTTCCGCTGGAATCATAAGTATATGTAGCTCGCCAATCATTTACCCCACTTGTGCCCTCCCAGTCTTCATATAAATACGAAGTCATATTTCCGGTGGAATCAAAAGTGTAAGTCTCTCGATAAAAATTTACCCAGTTTGTATCATCCCAATCTTCACATAAAGATGAACCCATATTTCCGTTGGAATCATAAGTGTAAGTGACTCGCTGTGAATTCACCCAATTTGTGCTACTCCAGTTTTCACGCAAATCAGAAGTCATATTTCCATTGGAATTATATGTATAAGTTTCTCGTCTATAATTCCCCCAATTTGTACCATCCCAATTCTCAATTAAATATGAAGTCATATTTCCGTTCGAATCGAATCCATATTTGTATTTTTTAATTGTGCCATCCTCAGATGTTATTATAGCACTATCAACAACTTCATAAGTTGCTAACACATTCTTTTGGACATTTTGTTTAAGTTTGCCTTTCAAAAAAGCATCTTTTGATAAAGTTTCATCTGGAAAGTTGAAATTTGGATTGTTTGGAATCCTTTTCATTTTTTCTAAAATATCTTCTCTTTGCGAAAAAACATTGGTTGAAATGAAAAATACTGCTACAAATAATAAAAACGTTTTTGTTAATTTCATTGTTATACCTTCTTTTATCTTAAAAAAATCATCTTTTTTGTTTCTGTAAAGCTACCACTTTGTAATCTATAAAAATAGACTCCACTTGCAAAATGTGAAGCATTAAATTCTACTTCGTAATTGCCAGAATTTAGCGGTTTATTAAGCAATTCTGCAACTTGCTGACCTAAAGTGTTATAAATTTTAAGAGACGTTGCAAGCAACGTTTCTACATCGCTTGGTATAGAAAATTCTATAATCGTACTTGGGTTAAATGGATTTGGATAATTTTGCGATAAAGAATAGTTCATTATTTCAGTTTCGTTTTCTTCCACTTTTATAGTTTTGTAGTAAATTTTATCTTCAGCACCAAAACTAAAATAAGAATTACCTAATGAGTCCGTATATGTTGTAATATCATTCCACAATAACCAATTTGCTCCCTCCCAATGTTCATTTAATGATAATGTGGTATTTCCATTGTTATTATAAACGTAAGTATCTTGGTAAGAATTTACCCAATTGCTTCCATCCCACCGTTCATATAAAGTTAAAATCTTTTTCCCGTTTGGATCAAAAGTGTTTGTTTCTCGCCAATAATTTCTCCAATCTGTACCATTTCCTCTTTCAGTTAAACGGTTAATTAAATTACCGTTAGAATCATATATGTATGTTTTTCTATATCTAAATGCTTCTTCACGTTCATAATAAATATATGAAATTAAATTTCCATTGGAATCATAGATATAATCATATCTCCAAAAAACTAACCAATCTGTTTCTGTCCAAAGTTCATTTAAATACAAAATTTTATTTCCGTTGGAATCATAAGTGTAAGTTTCCCTTTCAGTATTTTCCCATTCTGTGCCATTCCAATATTCATCCAAATAAGAAATCATGTTTCCATTGGAATCATAAATGTAAGTTGATTTCCAATTAATTTCCCATTGGACACCATTCCAAGATTCATCCAAATATGACAGTAATTTTCCATTATTATCATATGTGTAAGTATATCGATTAGAATTTACCAAAACTCCCCCATAGCTGTTTTCCCTTAAATCTGAAGTTACATTTCCACTCGAATCATAAGTGTGTGTGTATCGAAACGTATTCACCCAGTTTGTTCCACTCCATGTTTCGGACAAATCAGTTATCAAATTTTTGTTGGAATCGTATGTGTAAGTTCTTCTCGCCGAATTCACCCAATTTGTGCCATCCCAATTCTCAATTAAATATGAAGTCATATTTCCATTGGAATTAAATCCAAATTTATATTTTTTTATTTTTCCATCACTGAATGTTGAAACTATACTATCAACTACTTCATAATCTACCAACACATTAATTTTGGAAGTTCGCTTTTGTTTGGCGTTCAAAAAAGCATCTTTTGTTAATGTTTCATCTGGGAAATTGATATTTGGATTGTGCGGAATTCTTTTAATTCGTTCTAAAACATCTTCTCGTTGTGAAAAGATATTGGTTGAAATGAAAAATACTGTTACAAATAATAAAAACGTTTTTGCTAATTTCATAGTTACTACCTACCTCTCTAATTAAAAATATTTTACGCGGATAAGTTAAATAATTATCAATTAATCTAATAATAAAAAAACAATCCTATAAAACGAAAATGCAAAAGGATTTTTCCCAAAATCCTTTTGCATAAACCACAAACTATTTCATATTATTTTCTGGTGATGGTTTGTTAGCAAGTATTTTTTCAATTTTTGCTAAAACATCATCAGAAAGTAGATTAACATAATCAAGTACTTTCATATTTTCTTTCACTTGGTTTACCGAAGAAGCGCCAGTAATTACTGTGCTTACATCTTTGTTTATTAAAGTCCAAGTTAAAGCAAGTTGCGCCATAGAAATTCCTAATTCGTTGGCAACAACAGTAAGTTCTCTAACTTTTTGAATATCTTTTTGACCATCTTCCGAAAGCAATCTGTTTTTCAACCATTCGTAGCCAGGCAACGAAAGTCGTGTATTTGTAGGAAAAACATCATTATATTTTCCAGTAAGAATACCACTTTTTAGAGGTGACCAAATAGTTGTTCCAAGTCCAATTTCGGAATAAAGATGTTTGAACTCCTTTTCAACTTTTTCGCGGTGCAACATACTGTATTCTGGTTGTTCCATTAATGGTGCAATCAAATGTTCACGTTTTGCAATTTGATAAGCTTCCATAATTTGCATTGCAGACCACTCGCTTGTTCCCCAATAAAGAGCTTTTCCTTGATTTATAACATGGTTCATTGCTCTAACGGTTTCTTCCATTGGAGTTTCAAAATCGGGACGATGGCAAAATATTAAATCAACATAGTCTGTTCCAATTCTTTTTAGTGAAGCATCAGTGCCTTCTAAAATGTGTTTACGCGATAAACCTCTATCGTTTACACCTTTTCCACCCCAAAATATTTTGGTAGAAAGGACCAAATCAGATCGTTTCCATTCGGCACGTTTTATTACTTTTCCCATCATTTTTTCAGCTTCGCCTGCGGAATAAACTTCGGCATTATCAAAGAAATTAACGCCATTATCGTAAGCTTCTTTCATACAATTATAGGCAACATCGTCATTAATTTGGTCATTAAAAGTAACCCAAGTCCCAAAAGAAAGAGCCGAAACTTGCAAACCTGATTTTCCTAAATATCTATATTCCATTTTTACTCCTATTTTTTTTATTTTTTAACGATTTAATATAAAAAGGATTTTCTAAATAATTAACAATAATTTCTTGAGTGTAATTATTTATTTATCTTTACAAATAACTATCATAAAAATAGGCAAAAAATGCAAACCATATTAGGTTCTGGTGGAGCTATTGGAAAAGAATTAGCTAAAGAATTATTACCTTTTACTAATAATATCCGTTTAGTAAGTAGAAATCCACAAAAAGTAAATAGTAGTGATTTGCTTTTCAAAGCAGACTTAACCCAAAAAAGCGATGTTCTAGCGGCAGTTGAAGGCTCAGATGTTGTTTATCTTACTGCTGGATTTGAATATAAAGCAAAAGTTTGGAAATCAATCTGGCCCTTAGTGATGCAAAATGTTATTGATGCTTGCAAAATTCACAAATCAAAATTAGTTTTTTTTGATAATGTGTATATGTATGATTCACGTTTTGTAAATAATTTAACCGAAGAAACACCAGTAAATCCAGTAAGTGAAAAAGGAAAAGTTAGAGCCCAAATTGCAAAAATGATTTTGGACGAAGTTGATGCGGGAAACTTAACCGCTTTAATTGCACGCTCCGCCGATTTTTATGGTCCAAACATTAAAAAAACAAGCATACTTACAGAAACTGTATTTAATAATTTATGGAATGGTAAAAAGGCAAATTGGTTAGTTTCATTAAACTACAAACACTCGTTTACTTACACTCCAGATGCTGGAAAAGCCACGGCTTTATTAGGAAATACTGCGGATGCGTTCAATCAAATTTGGCATTTGCCAACTGCCCCAAATCCGCTAACTGGAAAAGAATGGATTGAAATAATTGCTAAAGAGATGAAAGTTGAACCAAAAACTCAAGTTTTGCCAATGATTCTACTAAAAATTCTTGCTCTATTTATTCCACTAATGAAGGAGTTAAAAGAGATGGCTTATCAATATGATAGAGACTATATTTTTAACAGTTCAAAATTTGATAATCATTTTAATTTTGTTCCAACTTCTTATATTGATGGAATTAAAAATATTATCCAATCAGAATTTAGTAAAAGAGAAAACTAAAATGAATAAAACAGAAACTGGAAAAAGCCACAAAATGAAAAAAATATTAGCAATAATTACATTATTAATGCTTTTTATTTCTTGTGCAAATTCTGACGAAAATGGTAAAAACACAGCAAAGCAAAATAGCGCAATTGATAGCTTAACAATTGAAAAAGAGACCAAAAACAAAGCGATAAAAACCTTAAATTCTGAACTTGATTCGTTAAAAAGATTGCGAGATAGTTTAAAATCAATTGCTGATAGCAGTTTATCAAAATAAATATTTACTAAAAATTATAACAGTAGTAAAACCATGAAAAAATTTAATTATTACATAGCATTTTTTATCTTTTTCTTCACTTCGCAATTACTGTTTTCTGAACCAGAAAACGGAGGAAACGAGTTTTATAAAGTATCCGATATTCCAAGTGAGATTGAAAATGCAACAATATATTTATCTGACGGAATTCAGAATCTTTCAAGTACTAATATTATTCCAGTTACACAAAAAAGTCTGGAATCAGTAAACAGGCGTTTCACTCGGTTATTAATTGCTTCCGATTCTGTGAATTCAGAAAATACCAATTTGGTTCAAATTCAGAATTTCCAAAGAAGATGGTCTGCATTAAAGAACAAAATTGACGAAACTTTAGCTAATATTTCGGATAGAATCCAAAAATTGGAAGCAAAAAATGAGCATTTACAAAAAATGCAAACAAAGTGGAATTTAACTCTTAAACAAAAAACCGATATTGCAATTCCAGAAACTCTTGTTTCATCAATTGGCACTTTAACTAATAAAATAAATGAAGCAATAAAAATAGTAGAGACCGAAACCAACGAATTACTCTCAATTCAGCTTGATTTTTCGAATAAAAATGTTGAATTAATAGCTAAATTGAAAAGTTTTGAAGACATTATTATTGCTAAACAAAAAGCAATTTTTGATAAAAATTCCGACACTTTATGGGAGCAAATTGCCGATACAAACGAAGCAAATTCAATTTTTTCGCAAGCTTCGCAACTTTTAGTTTCATACTCAAGTTATCTCGAAAGTTTTTATAAATATAGCAAACGGAATTTTGCTAATGGAATTTTAATATTTATTCTGCTTCTGTTGGGTACTTTTGGACTAAAATATTTTGGTGATAAAATTGAGGATAACGACCCGTTGGTGCATAAAGCAATTTTGCTACTTAATATGCCAATTTCAATCTCATTTTTACTATTTTTTATCTCTTTGTCGTTAAATTCGGAAAACGCTATTGCTTTTCAGGGAATTAGACGAGTTTTAATGTTAATTCCACTCCTTTTTATCCTTTTGAAGATAATTGACGCTCGTCTCAAAGAGACTTTATACATCTTTATATTTCTGTTTTTTGTTAACGAATTGAGAGTAAGTAGCGGAAATGACAATTTATTAGAGCATTTAATTTTACTTGCACTCACCGTTTTAACGTTTTTTGCGGTTTATTGGGCAAAAAAGGACAATTTGGCTGCGGCTTTTTTCGAAAACAAAAAAACTTTAAGCTTGATAAAAACGGGTTTTAGCGTAAGTTTAATTCTAATTTTGTTTGTACTTATATTAAATATTTTAGGTTTTGTAGCACTTGCAAATATTTTGTTTAACGGATTTCATAATAGTGTTTTTGCAACAATACTATTTTTAACCGCAAATTTAGTCTTTAATGCAGCTATTTTAATTTTGCTAAAAACTAAAACAATGCAGAAGTTAAGTATAGTTTTATATCATTCCGAAAATATAATTTCCACTTCACGAAATGTTATCAAAATTGTGCTTTCAATTGCCTGGATTGGAATTATTTTAAATTCGTTTAACATTTACACTTTTGTTTATGAAAATTTGGCAAATTTGCTTTCAACAAATTTAGGATATGGTTCAACTTCTATTTCAATTAGTGGAATTATACTTTTTTCATTTACAATTTGGATTTCGTTTCAACTTTCCAAATTTATCCAATTTGTTCTAGAAATTGATGTTTTACCAAAAATGGCTCTTACACGTGGAGTGCCAGGAACAATTACTTCTATCACAAAATACATTATTTTGAGTTTCGGATTTTTGTTTGCCCTAGTTTCAGTTGGAATTGATTTTAACAAATTTGCATTACTATTTGGTGCCTTAGGCGTTGGAATTGGATTTGGTCTTCAAAATTTAGTTAATAACTTCATTTCTGGAATAATTCTAATCTTTGAACATCCAATTCAAATTGGCGATATAATTAAAGTTGGTGAAATTACCGGAACTGTTAAAAAAATTGGAATTCGTGCAAGCATTGTAAGAAACTTTGACGGCTCAGAAATTATTGTTCCAAACGGAAATTTAATTTCAACTGAATTAACTAACTGGACTTTATCCGATCAGCATCGTAGAATTGATATTAATGTTGGCGTTAAATATGGCAGCGATGTTGAAAAAGTGAAAAATTTGCTTCTACAATGTGCTTACGATAATAGTGGAGTTATAAAAGAGCCTAATCCAACCGTACTTTTCCATAATTTTGGAAATAGCTCGTTAGATTTCATTTTAAGATGTTGGTCTGGTGATATGGATAATTGGCTAACTACCGAAAGTGAACTTAGGTATGCAATTAACAAAATTTTCAATGAAAATAATATCGAAATTCCATTTCCACAAGCAGATGTTTATATTAAAGAACTTCCAATTAATTTGAATGAGGAAAAAGAATCTAAATTTTGAAGAAATTACTTCTATAGAAAGAAACAATATTTAATCATATATGATTATCTCAATTTAATTGCAATAAAATTAGTTTTAAATTAAATTGTACCATAATACATTCGATAATGAGTAATGTTCTCATAATTCTTTACAAGCAAAAGGAGTAAAAATGAAAAAAACATTTTCAACCATTTTAGTTTTAATGTTGCTTATCGTTGCAAGCGACTTATTTGCACAATTAAAAATTTCTGGAGACGCACGTTTCCGCCCACGTTTAGACATTGATGACAAAACAGAGGCTGGTGGTAATGTTTCAAATGACGTTTATGTAATGTACAGAATGCGATTAAACTTCAATTGGAATCTTGGCGATGGATATTTTTTGCAATCACAATTAGGTCATAACGGAATATCTGGTTATGGAATTTGGGGAAAGGGATTAAGTCCGGATGTGCAAGGAACTTATGGAGCCGACTTAGCCGAATCTTCTAAAAGAATGAGTGTTGATTTTATGCTACTAAACGGAGGTTACGCTTCTGATAACTTTGGTTACAAAATGGGTCTTTTTGACGTTGGCAGTCTTAACAACACAATATACGACGTTCATTATTATGTGGCAAAAATGATTGATGTGCCATTTTTAATTTTTAACAACGATGGATTAGTTGGTGCAAGTGCATATTATAAAGCTGGACCTGGAAAAGTTACTCTTAGTGCTTATTATGATAACGCATTTGGTAAATCAGTTGAAGATGCTGACGGAAATGAAGTTTCTAATCAAAATGACCAATATACTTTTTATGCTGATTATAACTTAAAATTGGCTGAATGGTCAGTTCAACCAATGGTTATGATGACAGTTGCTGATTCTGCTGCTGCACCTATGACTTTTGGTGCTAACATTACCTCTCCAAAATTGGTTGGCGATTTAGCGCTTGGATTAACTGCAATTTATTCAAGTAATTCGGTAAAACAAGCCGAAACAAACTATGTTGACTTTAGTAATGTAGGAAATGAATATACCGCTTGGAAAGTAAGAGCAAAGGTTGCAGGAAAACTTGCCGGTGGAAATTTAGTTGCATTTGTTGAATTAGGTAACAGAGAAGATACTTTTGATGATGCCACAACTAGAAAAAATGATTTCTTATTCACTTGGTTAGCATATGAAATGACTGTTTACAAAGGTGAAGCTGGTTCATTTAGTATTTCTCCAACTTGGAGACATAGTGTAGCTGATGTTGAAGATGTTAACGTACAAACACGTGAAAAATTGGAAGTTAATTTCGATTTCAAATTTTAATATTGATTAAAAAAAAGAGAGAGAAAAACTAATTTACTATCGCTTTTCTCTCTCTCTAAATAATTTGTTTATGATATATCATCCTATATTCTTTATAACATAAATTTTATCTGCTTAACTATATTTCTTTAACTATTTTGTAGAAGCAAATAATATAAAAGTGTAACCCATAAAACAAAGGAATTGCAATGAAGAAAATCAAAAACATAATTATCGCATTCGCTTTAGTAGTTTTAATCATTCCAATGGATTTATTCTCCCAAGTTTATAAATTTTCTGGAGGTCCTTCGGGAGGTACTTTTCAATACTATGCAAGTGCAATTTCTACAATTGCTAAAAAGAGTGAATTAAGAGTCCTTGCTGTTTCTTCTGATGGCTCAATTGAAAACATTAAACTTTGTAACACGGGTAAATCCAGTTTTGGCATTGCATATTCTGGTAATGTTTATGAAGGCTTATATGGAAAATTGAACCAAGATATAAATAAATATGAAAATGTTCGTGCTTTAGGTTTCCTTTATGGAGCACCTGGACAGTTAATTGTAAAAAAAGGTTCAAAGATTAAATCATTAAAAGACTTAGTTGGTAAGAAAGTTGGAGTTGGAAATGCTGGCTCTGGTGCAGCGGCAAATGCTGAATTAATGTTCAAAAAATTAGGTATTTGGGATAAAATTAAAGTTGAACATTTAGGTTATCGCGAGGCAGCTGATGCTTTCAAAAATAATCAGTTGGATGCTTTTTGGGTATTTGCTGGCTTTCCAAATGCCGCAGTTCTTGAAGTTGCATTGCAAGAAGATATTCAATTATTAGATATTTGGAAAGAATTGGAAAAAGCTGGATTTTTTGCCGAAAATCCCTTCTTTCAAAAAGTTGTAATTCCTGCAAAAACATATAGCGGTCAAAATAAACCAGTTACTTCTTTCCAAGATGCCGCACTTTGGATTGCAAGCAAAGATGTTCCTGATGAAATTGTGTATAATTTGTTAAAAAACATATACAGTAAAGAAGGTTTAGCTGCCATGGTTGAAGTTCATAAATCTGCAAAAGAAATGTCAATTTCTGGCGGAATTAAAGGTATTGTTACTCCATTACACCCTGGAGCAACAAAATTTTGGAAAGAAAAAGGCGTATTGAAATAAAAAAGTCCAATTCTTTTTCGAAATTGGACTTTAATTTAAATGTCTGGAAAAATCAGAACGAAAATATTCATTTTTCGAATCAATTAAATTATTGGGAACGAAAATAAAAATATTCGCTCCCTACATCAATTCTATATATCTGTGAAAATCCGTGTCTTTACTTAAGCAACATTAATTTACGTGTCTGCACAAAACTACCACTTTGCAATTTGTAAAGATAAATTCCACTTGCCAAGTTAGAAGCATCAAATTTTACTTCATAATTGCCAGATTTTTGATTTTCATTAACCAGAGTTGCTACTTCATTTCCAAGAATATCATATACCACAAGTTTCACGTTTGACATTTCACTTTTCACATTAGTTGGTATTGAATAGCTTATTACCGTACTTGGATTAAATGGATTTGGATAGTTTTGTTCCAATTTATATGCTTTTACATTTTCAACTAATTTTACTTCAACAACATCAGAATACTCATAATTTCCGTCAAAATCGAGCTGTTTTAAGCGGTAGTTGAGATTAAGGTTAAGGTTGAGGATTAGCAAATCGTCTGTAAACGTATAGTCCTTTGGACTGTTTGAATTTCCGTGTCCTTCTATAAAACCAATTGTTTGCCATTCATTAGACGTTGCACGCAACGTCTCTACGTAAAAGCCGTAATTATTTACTTCTGTGGCGGTTTGCCAAGTTAAAACAACTTTGTTTTCATTTACTTTTGCTGTGAATGATGTTAACTCAACCGGCAAAATTGATGAGTTGTTAAATATGTATGTTGCCCCGGCATTGGTTAAAGTACTTTCTGTTTTTTTATATGCACCAGAAATAATGTTTGCTCCATCAATTGAAACAGAAAAACCAAAGTTATCACTTGTGGCTCTATCGCTTGAGACAATTTTTTGATCAAGTTCCCAAATAGCAGAAGTGTTGTTGAAGTGATAAATATAAACAGAACCAGAACCATTTAAATAATTAGCACCATTTACATCATGATCTTCTGAAAAAGCTCCGATAACTGAATAATCACCAGATATAGAAACCGATGTTCCAAAATAATCACCCACTTCACGGTCGCTTGCAACAATTTTTTGTTCTTGGCTCCATGTGCCAGAATTGTTTTTAAAAATATAACTAGCACCTGACAAACTTAATGGATTATTACCAAATGCATCACCAGTCTCATTTTTCGCACCAATTATAGCATAATTACCATCAATAGAAACAGAATAGCCAAAATTATCATCCTCTGCTGTTTCATTTGATTGCAAATATTGCAGATGAGTCCAAGTTGTTCCTTTTTGAAAAAGCTCAGCTCTTCCATAGAAAGTGGAGCCATTCCAATCATGTGGTTTACCCACCAATAAATTTGCTTCAGAAATACTAATGGAAGTTCCAAATTGGTCACCCGCACCTTTATTAGTTGATACAATTTTTTGCTCAAATTCAAATAATTGTGAAGTTGCGTTAAATTTGTAAATATATACAGAACCTGAATTTTCAGTACTACCAATTCCGTTGGGTTCTTCTTCAAATGGCGCGCCGACAATTGCATAATTACTATTTATATCTACAGATTGCCCATAGTAATCATCTATATACCTATCAAAAGCAACTAATTTTTGCTTTTCTTCCCAAATACCAGTTGAAATGTTTAGCTTAAAAACATATGCTGCCCCAAAACTTGATGCGGGATCTCCATTTGAATCATTCTGCCCTTCGGTGTAAGCTCCTACAATTGCAAATTCACCATTTATTGAAACAGAATAGCCAAAGGCATCACCACTTTCTCTATCGCTAGCAACTATTTTTTGAACTTGTTCCCAAGAAGCCGAACCGCTGTTATATTTCAAAATATATGCAGCACCCGCTTGAACCATAAGGTTTTGACCCGCTAGGTCGTAATCTCCACCTTTTGAACCAACAATTGCATAATCTCCTGAAATTGATACAGCATTTCCAAAATAATCACTTGTATTTTTATCTGTAGCCAAATTTTTTGTTTTTTGTAACCAGTTTTGAGATTGAATATTTGGACTTAGGATAAAAGAAAAACAAATTGCTATAACTAGAAAATTAAATTTTAATTCTGCTTTCATAAATATTTCTTCAATAAATTTTTAATTATTTAATACTATTTAATTAATAACATCTTTTTTGTATCAGAATAGTTTTCTGCTGAAATTCTGTAAAAATAGGCACCCGTTGGTAAGTTGGATGCATTAAAAGTTACTACATGCGTTCCAGCTTCAATATTTTGATTTATTAGCACAGCCACTTCTTCACCAATTGTGTTGTAAACTTTTAATGTTACAAATCCATTATTTGGAAGAGTATAACTTATACTTGTACTCGGGTTAAAGGGATTTGGAAAGTTCTGAGCCAACTTAAACTCTTTTGCTATTTCCAGTTCAATGGAAATGATATCCGAATATTCAAACGCTCCATCTATATCTATTTGTTTTAATCTGTAGCTTCTACTAACCTCAGCTACTGAATTATTACCTGCGTCTATAAATGAATAATCTTTTGGTGAGTTGCTATTTCCATGTCCTTCTAAAAAGCCCACCGTTTCCCAATTGTTACACAGATTGCTAATCTGTGCTACGCAGCGTTCTATTTCAAAGCCGTAATTATTTACTTCTGTTGCTGTTTGCCAATTAAGGATTACACTTTCTCCCACTGCTTTTGCAGTAAATGAAATTAATTCAACAGGCAATGGACCACCACAAAAGGAACCACTGCCTGTATATGTTCCATTGACTGTAATTGTATTTGCACAAACATCTGCTCCGCTACCTACATCAATAGTAGTTCCAACATCAAACACAATACTACTTTGGCTATAAAGTATAGAGGAACTTAAAACTATTGTTAAAATTATAATTATTCTTTTCATTTTACACCCAAGCTCACTTTTGTAAACTCATTACTATTTGTTTTAAGTTTTACAATTTCGCTCACTAGTGCTACTTGTAATTGTTCAAATTTAGAAAGCCTAGAAATAAGCTCATTATTAGCAACTTGAAATTCATTGTTTTTTAATTTTAATTCATCATTTTCATTTTTTAGATCTTGAATTGCTTTAACAATAATTGGTAGCAAATTTCCGTAGGTTGCTTCAATTTTTTCGGGATTTGTTTTCAAAACTAATTTTAACCATTCAGCATTTTCTTCTGTTTGAGTTTCATCTAACTCTTGTGCTATAAAGCCAGCAGTTAGTTCAGCCTTAGCTTTGCTACCGTCCGAGATATTATTTTCATACCATTCTCTTTTATCCCAATTAAATTTTCTTGGTTTTAATTTCATTAAAAAATCTATTCCTAAATCCAAGTCCTTAATATTTTTCTTATCACGTGCATCTGATAATGAAGTAATACTTGTTACATTCGCGCGAATGGAAGTAATAAAGTTATCACCAAAAGTTATTTCGTTTGTGGCATCTGCTGCGCTTGGTTGAGCACCATACCCAACACAAGTTAAGAAACTTCCAGTTGTAATAGAATTTCCAGCATTATATCCCACTGCTGTATTTGAGTATCCCGTCGTACTAGATTCCAAGGAACCACGTCCAATTGCAACATTACCTTCTCCAGTTGTATTATTACGAAGCGAGTTATATCCTAATGCTGAATTAGAAAATCCACTAGTGTTGCTTAATAATGAATAACTACCAACTGAAGTGTTCCAGTTTCCAGTATTATTAAGTGAAGATTGATACCCAATAGCAATATTGTGAACACCCGATACGTTTAGATACATTGCAGCACTTCCTATTGCAATGTTAGCGAAACCACTTTCGTTATTTTCTAATGTATTACTTCCAAATGATATATTATCATGACCAGTTGTGTTTGAAAATTGAGAACGATAACCAAAAGCTGAATTTTCACTTCCGGTAGTGTTGTGATATAATGCGTTATTGCCAAATGCATTATTGTGATTTCCACCTATATTACTAATTAAGGAATTTGAACCATGCGCTGAATTTCCAATTCCAGTTGTATTGTTAAACAAAGACATATATCCCGAAGCTGTATTCTCTATACCAGTTGTAGTGGAGTTTAAAGAAAACGAGCCTAATGCAGTATTGCTATAACCAGTTGTTAACGAATTGAGAGTATTTGTACCCAAGCCTGTGTTAAAGCCATATGCAGACGACATTGTAAAGTTTCCAGAATTTAATCCCAAAAAAGTATTTGTTGAAGAACCTGAGGGTTGGAAATTGTGAAGAAAATGAGACACCCCTTTAAATATTACACCAATTGTAGAACTGTTACCAGTGTTTTCTAAATCAATGCTTTTTAGTATAGAAACGTTGCCTGTTGACTGGGAAACTTGTAAAAAGTTACCGCTTGCATCCTTTACAGTAAAAGCTCCGCCTATACCAATTGTGTTTGTTATATTATTTTGTGCAAAAACAGAAAACGAGATAAACATAAGCATAAATAATGTTTTTAAGTTTTTCATTTGTAGTTCCTTACTCTTTTTAGTTAAATTTCTAATGTGATATTATGTCTTGTTTTGCTAATTGACATAATAAATTTAATACTAACAAGAGAATTTTATTCTAACACGAAAGTGTGAAAATGTTATAGATGTGAAATAGATCACAAATTGATCAGATAGAAATGAATGTAGCAAACTTCTATTATTTTTTATTCAAATACTTTAATACTGCTTCTGTGGAGGAATGAACTTGTAATTTTCCATAAATTACTCTTAAATGACTGCGTACGGTTTCTATTCCGATAAAAAGGGAATCAGCAATATCTTTATAACGCTTTCCTTTAGCAAGATGTTCTAATATTTCCCACTCCCTTTCAGTGAGTATTTCTTTTATTTCATTTTTGCTATGACCTTTCTCAAACGATTTAACCACCATACGTGCAATTTCCATTGACATTGGGGAACCACCTTCGTGTGCTTCTTTTATTGCTAAAAGGAGTTTTTCCTTTGGTGTTCGTTTTAACAAATATCCTATGGCACCACTTTCCAAAGCTTCAAAAACGCGTTCGCTATCATCATACATAGTAAGTATAATAATTTGTGAATTCTTAAGTTGTGGTTTTATTTTTTTTGTACATTCTATTCCAGTCTCACCTGGCAAATTAATATCCATTAAAATTACATTTGGATTTAATTTCGGTAAAGCAGTAATTGCTGTTTGAGAATCGGAGAAAGCACCTACACAAATAAATTCTTCAGTTGAGTTTAATAACAACTCCAAATTTTGAGAAATATCAAGGTTATCTTCAACTATTGCGACTGTTATTGGGTTCATATTTTATCTTCTATTTCCATTTTCACAAATATAGTTTTCTATAATTAAATTTTACTAACACTAAAATGTTAATTTACTATATCGGAATATTAATATTTATTCTAGTCCCATTAGGATATATATTTGAAATCTCAAATTTTCCATTAGATTTTTCTATTCTCTTTTTCATATTTTCTAATCCATTGCTAAATTGATTGAGATTTGCAAAGTCAATTCCTTTTCCATTATCCTCGAGCGTAATATCTATTATAGAATTCTCTATTGAAACAATAAGCGATAGCAAACTTGCAGTTGAGTGTTTAACAACGTTATTAACCGCTTCTTTTAAGGACATGAATAAATTTTGCCTAAGCTCTGCATGGATAAAGTGTTCGGGAATTGTATCAGGAATATGTATATCAAATTCAATTTCAGTGGAAGATAAATACTCTTCAATATATTGTACGATATAAAATATAGTTTTCTCAAGAGTATCATTTTTAGGATTTACCGCCCAGACTATTTCATCCAATGTTAAAGCAACATTTCTGCTTGCTTCAGAAATTTTATTCAAATCATTTTCCAAATTAAGATTATTAGTTAGGTGCATTTTTGCTAAATCGCTAAGGAGTGATATTTTTGTTAAACTTGCGCCAAGTTCATCATGCATATCTTTGGATATTCTTATTCTTTCTCTTTCCAATGCGGCTTCATTTTCAAGTTTTTTTAATTTTTGCTTATACCTTCTGTGAACTGTATAAAAAACAACACTCGAAATTAGCCCAACAACTAAAAATGCTGAAAATATTTTGAACCATAATGTTTGCCAGTAATGTGGTAGAATCGTAAAATTCAAAAAAACATAATCGCTACTTTCTATTCCATTTGGAGTAATAGATTTTACTTTAAAAGTATATTTACCATAAGGAAGGTGCGTAAATTGCACTTGACTTCTATTTTCAACATAAACCCATTCTTTATCTATGCCTTGCAGAAGATATTTGAATTTGATGTTCTTTTCATGAACGAATGAAATTCCACCATAATTTATTTGTACTGATTCAGTATTTGGTGGAAGTTCACTTAATTCCTCTTTTGAACTTTTATTATAATTTATAAAAACATCGTCAATATATACTAATGGTGGGTCTATGTTCGAATTTAAAATATTAGGATCAATTACTATCATACCTTCATTTGAAGGAGCATAAATTTTGCCCGTAATGGAAATACAGCCCGCATTATCAGCAGCAGCATTAAATTCATCGCTCAACATGCCATCATTTTTCCCAAAAAGAGAAAAATTTAATTTTTGGGATTTTCCTTCTGCAAAATCATTTAGTGCGTCTTTATCAATTGAATAAATTCCTTGATTTGAAGTAATCCAAAACCTTCTTTTTCCATCATATAAAAGTTTTTTAATTGTATTTCTATAAAGTCCGTTTTGTTCATTAAAATTGAAGATTGAATTATTTTTAATTCTACTAATTCCCGAAACGCTCGTACCAATCCACTTAGTGCCATTCTCATCTACAGAAATAGAATTTATAATATTGCTAGCTAAACCATCTTTATCGGAAATGGATTTAATTACAAGACCATTTTTATCCAAAACAACCACCCCACCACCAGTTGTTCCAACCCAAAATTCTTCTTTACCACTTTTAGTAATACATGCAATAAAATTGCTCGTTAGTCCATTGGTTTTATCAATAAATGAAATTTCACCATTTTTCAACAACGCTATTCCGGCTCCATTTGTGCCAATCCACAAAGTGCCACTATCATCAAATTTTAGAGTACGAATCATTTTTGCTCTCAATTCTTTATGGGAAACAACATTGACCAATTTATCACGTACTATTTTAAATAGCCCATTTTGATGGGTTCCTAAAAATATTTCACCTCTTTTATTCTCCGCCCATGCAAGAACAGTTAATTTTTCCTTATTTGTTTTTATTGGAACCAGCTTGTTTCCTTGCTCGTAATATTTAGCAATCCCATTTTCTGTTCCAATCCACAAAGTGCCAGCAGAAGATTGAAATATTGTGCGAACATTATTATTCGGCATTCCTTGAGTTTTTGTAATTACATTAACTTTGTTTTTCTTTATAAGAAATATTCCATCTGTTTGACTACAAATCCAAACCCCAACTTTAGTTGGATATACGTGCGAAATATAATCTGTGGGTAAGAAATTATTTTTTGAAAGGTGGGCTAAAGTTTTTCCATTATAAATATAAATACCAAAGCCAGAAGTAGAGAACCACAAATTTCCATATTCATCTTCATCTATGTGATTAACCATTTTTCCTTTTAATTGAAGAAGTGCATCATTTACTTCAAATCCTTTTCCGTTGAAAACAAAAACTCCTTTGTCAGTTGCAACTAAAATTTTGCCTTTTGAATCCTCTCCAAAAGATGTAGCCCAAAATATTTGTTTCACAGTAGATTTTGGCAATCCATTCTTGTGATTAAATATTGTAATTCCATTTTTATCTATAAGATTTACGCCTTCATTAAGAGTTCCAGCCCAAATTCTTCCATTATTTTCAACCAAAATTGAATAAATAATATCACCGCTTAAACCTATTTTAGAATTGATATAATTGAATTTTCCATTTTGCAATATGTTAATACCACCACCATAAGTACCAATATAAATTTTACCAGATTCATCTCCAGTAATTGTGCTAACATGATTTAGTGAAAGACCATTTTCTTCAGAAATTAGTTCGAATTTATCATTGCTAATTGAAAGCAAACCAGCGCCACCATTTGCCGCCCAAATTTTACCATTTTTGTCATTATATAAATATCGTACAACATTTGCTTTTATTTCGGGCACATTCGAAGAATTAAATACTTTAAACTGATTTCCATCGAATCTAACTAATCCATCACTAGTGCCAAACCATATAAAACCGTCATAGCTTTCTATAATATCATAGACGTTATTATTTGGTAATCCATCTTCTTTTGTCCAGACTTGTATTGAATATTCTGACTGCCATTTTTTTGTTTCAAAATTTAATTTGAATTGAGCAATAATTTTACAATTAAGCAAAAGCACAAAAATAAGAAAGGGTATAATTGGTATTTTATTTATCATAGTTTAAAATAATATAATTTGATATTAGAAAAAAGAGATTATTTATAACATAATTCTTGAAATAAACCTCGCGACCTAATTAAAGATGCTTTATATTATCAACTGAATTCAGAACTGGGTCTTTATAGATATTAATAAAAAAAGCCTCCCGTCGGGAGGCTATAACATGAATCATTTTATTTAATGAGCATAATCAATATGGGATTACGAACGTCCTTTATTTAATTAGTATCATTTTTTTAATATCAACAAAATTACCTGCAGATATTCTGTAAAAATATAGACCAGAACTAAAATTAGAAGCATCAAATTTTACTTCGTAATTGCCAGATTTTTGATTTTCCTTAACCAGAGTTGCTACTTCATTTCCAAGTATATCATATACCGTTAGTCTCACTTCTTGCATCTCACCTCTCACATCTGTTGGTATTGAATATTTTATTACCGTACTTGGATTAAACGGATTTGGATAGTTTTGTTCCAATTTATATGCTTTTACATTTTCAACCAATTTTACTTCAACAACATCAGAATATTTGTAATTTCCGTCAAAATCGAGCTGTTTGAGTCGGTAGTTGAGGTTTAGTCCAAGGCTAAGATTGAGCAAATCGTCTGTAAATGTGTAATCTTTCGGACTGTTTGAATTTCCGTGACCTTCTACAAATCCAATTGTTTGCCATTCATTAGATGTTGCGCGCAACGTCTCTACAGTTTGTCGTTCTATTTCAAATCCGTAATTGTTTACTTCTGTTACGGTTTGCCAAGTTAGCGTAACACTATTTGAAGTTTGATTTGCTGTAAAACTTGTTAATTCAACTGGCAAAGCATCAGCGCCAATGCTTCCAATTGCAAAATCGCTAAAACTAGTTACATTATTTGCTGTAAGAGTTGCTGAACCATCGCGTGTGAAGTCACCATAAACAACCCAATTGCCATTAGGAGTTGCACGTTTTAAAATTCTCAAATTTGCTGGGTCTGTTATACCTGGAATTGTAGAAATATCGAATGTTACATCAGTTTGAAATGTGCCATAAGTAGTTCCTAATTCCCAGTAATGACCATCATATATTAGATTAATTCCATCAGGAAGAGTTCCACCAGCTGCATCACCGATTCTGTTTGCAAATAATCTATTTCCATCACTCATATTTGTAGTTTCATGTCCATCCGTACCTGAATCAAGATGTATTGAAACTCCATTATCAAAAACACCATCACCACTAACTGCTACAGCATCAAATCTCATATCATTAACCACATTTGAGCCATTAACATTTATAGTCATATCATAATAACCATAGTAATTTTGAATTACCGAACTAATTGAAGATATTGAGAAAGAAACTTGGTCGGTGTTGTTTATATCAATATCAGCTTCCCAAATATCATCACTTGCGGCGGCATCAATTTCTCCCCATCCCGAACCAGTAACTTCCGCACCAGTTCCAATATTATTTGTAAAATTTCCACCATAAATTGCTTCCATTTCAGCTTCAGTTGGATATGGAACAGTGACAGTAAGTCTACAATTAGTTGCTCTAAACTTGAGAACGTCATCGACATAAATTTCGCCAATTCCGCCAACATAATTTCTTCTATCACCCGCCTGTCCAGAAATAGACCAATTTGCATTTCTATCAGTAGTATTAATATGTTCAAAACTTGCAATTACAAAATTGTATAGCTTTAAAGTAACTCCAGCAGTTCCAGCTAGATTAGAAATTGCTTCAAAAGTACAAGTGCTTGCAGACAATTTACCATCACCATCGTCAGCATTTTCATCCCAAGTAAATTCTCTATATGCATAATTACTATATGGAAATTCTCCTTCAAAAGTAAATGGACTGCCATCGTGAGTAAAATATGTTGGGTCATCAGCATCAAACATCCAAGATGCATCTGCAGGGCCCGCCTCAAAATCGGTAATATCAAATGTCATTACTTGCGAATATTGTGTTGTAGAAAGTATGACTGCCAAAAGACATATTAACCATAATTTTCTAAATAAAGTAGATTTTGCTTTCATTTGTTTCTCCAAGTTTAAATAATTGAATATTTTTTCTTGAGAATAATACTAAATAATTATAAAGTATTTTTGACTTTATTATTCAATATTTAGCTATTGTGTTTTGCATCACGAAACATATAAATTTGAATTTGTTTGATGGAAATATATGGATATCAACTTGAATTACTTTTGGTTACTAAATTATACGAAATTTTTATTTGCTAACTTTTAAGTTCTTTAAGTTTATTCTAAGCTTTGATATTTGCTTATTCAAGTCCAGAGCATGTTTATTACATTCTAGCGAGTCTTTTTTTCGCAAATATAAGTTGAGCTTCGGCTAAGCTATAAAAAGGAATTACCTTCAGAAATTATTTGCAATAATTGTTCTGGTAGACAAATAATGCATCAATTATAAACGCATAATTTTTACTATCACTATTACAGCAAAACATTAACGTTTATTTTCGATTGATATATTCCTCCTATGAATACTCTGTGTATAGCTTTTTGAAAATCATTTTCATCAGCATTATATATATCAACAAATTTTTGTGGATTAATATCGAATAAAGGGAAACAACTACTTTGTACTTGCACCATAAGTTTGTGTCCCTTTTTAAAAGTATGATAAATATCATCCAACTTAAATTTCACTTTAGTTACTTCACTAGGCACAAAAGGTTCAGGTCTTTCCAAACTGTTTCTGAACTTTCCTCTCATTACACCAATTCGAACCAAAGATTGATATTCACCCATATGTGTTTTATCTGATATTCCATCGAAGTCAGGGTCATTTTCAGGATAAACATCAATTACTTTTACGAACCAATCAGCATCGGTTCCAGTTGTGGAAACATACAATTCCACATCTATTTCTCCAACAATAGTTATGTCCTCGTTTAATTCTTGCGTTTGATAGTGCAGAACATCCGGTCTGCTTGATGCAAATCTCTGATCGGAAATCATAAAATTAGGGTCCCAACTGTTTTCAATTTTATTGCTGTGTGGAACCGGCTTTTCAGGATCGCTTATAAATTCATCATATTCATTTGTATTAGTTGAGTGATCTTCATCAAGTATCGAATTTGAACCTAGATAGAATGTTTTTTTGTAAATATATTTTGGAGGCCATGAAGAAAGTGAATCCCATTTACAAAGTCCAGTATTATACATTAACGCCTCAGGCAGATTGATTTGCCCTTTCCCTTTTAAGTAGTATTCAAAAAATGGAAGTTCAATATTTTTCTGGTAAAATTCAGAAGCTAGAGAACTTTCTACGAGCACTTCACCTAAACGATTTCCATCTTTTCTTGTCCATCCACCATGAAACCATGGACCCATTACAATGCTGTTAACAATTCCATTATTCTTTTTTTCGATACTCTTATAAACATTCAGTGGTCCATACAAGTCTTCAGCATCGTACCAGCCACCTACATTTAGAACTGCAGTTTTTATGCTGTTTAAATGTGGTAGTATGTTTTTCTCCTTCCAAAAATTATCATACGTGCCATGCTTCATCATATCATTCCAAAATGAAAGATTTCCTTTAAAATATTTTTCGTTCCAGTTTTTAAGTGCCCCTGTCTGTAAGAAAAATGAATACAAATCTGGCGACGGATACTCCAAAACAGTTGCAGGTTCATCGGTTGTTAACTCTAATCTTTTTACCCCATTTGTTCTGAAATAATTAACCGATTCAAGCAAGTAAAAAGCGCCGTTGCGATGGAAATCATCTCCAATAAAAATATCTGCCGGCGGTGCTTGAGGTGCTATTGCAACCAGTGCGGGATGGAGTGAAAGAGCTCCCATCAAAGCATAAAATGCTGGATAAGAGTAACCATACATACCAACTTTTCCATTATTATTTGGAATATTTTTAAGTAGCCATTCTATTGTATCATATGTATCAGTGCTTTCATCTACAGCAAAATATTTCTTATTAACTATAAATGGTCTATTAATAATAAAATCACCCTCAGACATAAGCTTTCCGCGTACATCCTGATAAACAAAAATAAATCCGCTTTCTGCAAAACCTAAATATGTACCTAACCAAAATTTGAACTCGTTCTCTCCGTATGGAGCTATGCCATAAGGCGTGCGTCTTAACAAAAATGGATAGGGTTGCGATTCATCTATTGGATGATAGACAATAGTCTTGAGCCTAATACCGTCGCGCATAGGAATATCATATTCATGCTTAGTATAGTTTGCCAAATTGTATGATAGATGTTTTGCTTTAAGATTATTTGGATTCAGTTCATAATTTTTCTGATAAGAGCGGCTTGCATTTTCTCTTTGCCCCGCAAGCATATAAGCTTCTGCCAAGCTATTCCAGCAATTCGATTTATCGGGATACGTTTCAATATTTAGCTTGAAAATTTCGATTGCTTCGGAATATTTTTTCTCATTCAAGAAAGTATATCCCAAATTATTTAGTTCTGCTTCTCTAAAATCGTATATTGTTGAATCTGTTTGTTTCAGAATCCGGTATTTATCAATAGCAGAGTTAAGGCCATCTTTGTTAATTACTTCCAGAAGTACTGTCGATATTTTTTGTTTCTGCAAAATTTGAGCTATTATACCTGTTCCAGATAGTAAGACCAACAGCATTATAAGAATTGTGCATTTAGCACTTGGGAAATTTAGACGAATTCCTTTTTCAAACCATTTCATTATGTTGGCAATCACTAATTTAGTCTCCTATAAGAGATAATCTGAAAAATATATTACCATAAAAATACAATAGCTGATTTTTGATAATCATTTTCTACTGCGTCAAATTTATTAACAAATTCTTGTGGATTGACATTACAAATGGAAAGCATATACAATCCAAAGAAAAAAAACCGAATCGTAATTTTACTTGCCATTCACTTTTAATTAAAAGCTAAAAGAACTTTTGATATTATTAAATCCATAGTTCTATACCATTGCTCATTTGCCGTGGTTGAACTAACTCCGCTCCATTTATTTGTAGCAATAACTATAAGGTCTAGATTGGGCACAACCACAATAAATTGCCCACCATACCCGTTTGCAAATGTATAGTTGCCCTTTGAATTTTGTCCTCTCCACCAGCAAAAGCTATATCCACTTGCGAATGGCATACTTGTATTCGTAGATATTTTTGTATTTCTTATTTGTTTAATCCACTCTGAAGAAACTATTGTTTTTCCGTTATATTCGCCTTCGTTTAAAATAAGTTGACCGATTTTTACCATATCATATGGAGTAATTTGCAAACCAGCTCCTCCATTATTATAACCTTGTTTGTCAGTTGACCAATTTCTTTTGCCAATATCAAGAGGTGCAAATAAATATTTTCTAGCAAAATCCATAGTTGACATCTCTGAAGCCTGAGAAATAATTACTGAAAGCAAGTGCAGTGCTCCAGAGTTGTAATTAAAATTTTGTCCTGGTTGTGAACTTAAAGGCTTTTCCAGAACAAATTGAACCTGATTGTTTGAATTAATCCACTCATTATATCCAATTCCACCAAGTTCGTACCATTCAATTCCACTGCTCATTGTTAAAAGATGACTAATTTTAATATTAGCTTTCTCAGCAGATATTTCACCATAAATCGGACGTAAAAAATCACCGATGGGCTGCTCGGCAGATTGAATAAGACCTTTGTCAATTGCAATTCCAACTAACAAACTAATTACACTTTTCGTAACCGATCTTACATCGTGAGGGATATCTTCGCCACCATCATTAAAAAATGCTTCCTTAATTATTTCCCCATTATGATATATGACAAGACTTTTAAGATTGTTAATCTGCTGCGCTTCCCCAAAAGCTGCTTCCAATTTTTCATTATTAACTGTAATCTTTGAATTTGTTAAATTATCATCCGAACATGAAATAAAGTTTAACAGTAATAGTCCAGTTAAAACAATCATTCTATATTTGCTGAAATCTTTCATTTCAATTCCTCTTGAGCAAATTTAAATTTCGGATTATTTAGAAATAATTCTCTTTTACTCAGTCTTAAATTATTTTACACATTTATCAATCCATAAAATAGGGAAATTAATATAATTCTCTAAGTCCCTTGGTAAATATTACTCTCCACAACTATCGAGACTCTGTTTTGAATTAACATCATTATTTATATATTTCTTCTCTCGTCTTGTCTTTGAAAAATATTTTAGCTTCGCCCAAACTATCATAAACGTTTGAAGAATTTGGAAATAATATTGTGTTCAATTCGAACAATTTAAGAGCATCTAAATTTTCTATTTTCATAAACGCATAACCATATTCGTTAATTTTTTTCTCAAATCTTGCTATTTGAGATTTGTCACTATTAATTAACTCATTTTTTATCTTTTCAAATTCCAGATAATCTTTTTTTGCCAATGCTAGTCTAAGCTTCTGATAATTTGAAATTTCTTTGGGTAATTGGAATTCAACTATTTTTCTATCGTTTTCTGCTATTGAATTATATGTTGTGATAAATTTGCGAGAACCATTAGAAATAGTACTGATTAGCGAATCGCGACCATATTTTTCATCAATCATTTTTGCCATATAAGCTCCAACAACATAATAACCTCTTTCCTCAACCCCTATTTCCCAAGACATTTGTTTCACTTCACTTATTGATAAATCGTCCGATTCAGAAAACATTTCATTTATTTTTTCGATATGATTTTTAACTTCTTCTGCGTCTTCAAGCATTAAATAGTCTTCAAATTCATGATTTGGGAAGTAATCTTGTGCTTTGTATGAAACGTAATTTGCCAAACCTTCCATAAATAAATATTCTGATAAATAATCATATTTGTCGTTCTCATATTCATATTCCATTCTATTAACCAATGTATTGAAATATCCAATATGAAAAACTTCATGTACGAGAATGTTCAATATCCTTTCGGGATTTTTATCAAAATTAGGGGATGCAACATCTATTACAATATTTCCAGAATTTGCAAATGCATAAGGAACTGTGCCTGTTAAAAGAAATATATTTGACTTAATAGCAAAAGTATTTTGAGGTAAAAATGAGAAAATGTGTGGAATAACTTTTTCACAAAAGGTGTTTCTACTATCCATTATTTTTTGAGCGTTTACAAAGGCTATTTGACTTTTTCTTTCTTCCAAATTTTGTTCGGATATTTCCTCTATGCTATTTCTCCAACTATTAAAGGGAATTTCTATTTTATTTCTTAAATGCCATTTTTTTGTGAGATTGAAAGCTTTATTGTTTTCCCAAAAAGAATCGACATTTTTTAGAATTTCATTTGGATAAAGAAATATTGATTCAATTGCTGAATTATCAAAAACTACTTTCGTGTTTTCGATAAACGAATTAGAATATAAGATTTCTTGTTTATTCTTGTCTTGAGCAAATAAATTTGATAATTGAATTAACATTATCGCAATATATACACTTTTTCTTTTCATAAAATCTTACCGCAATAGTACCATTTTTTTTATATCTCTAAAATTTCCTGCATTCAACTGGTAGAAATATATTCCACTCGAAAGATTGGCTGCATTAAAAATATATTCATAAACTCCAGCTTCTTTAATCTCATCAACGGCGTTAAAAACATTTTCCCCCAAAATATTTGAAATGCTCAGTTTTACATTTGATTTTTCCTTCACCTCATATTTTATAGATGTTGATGGATTAAATGGATTCGGATAGTTTTGAAATAATCCATACTTATTTGGTAATTCTTCTCGTTCAATGATATCTGTTGATGATTCATCCTTAACACATCGGACAGAAAATCCCATCTTTTTCTCATAATAACCTCCTCTATCAACATTAACAGCCTCATTGAAAATACCGCGTGCCCAACCTTCAGAAGCACTGCTTGCAGTTGAAGTCCACCAGCTGCCAATGCTGTATAAGCCAATATAAGCTTCAAAGTTGGCACGATAACCTCCTGGAAGTGCTGTAAACTCAACTTCATTAGTTGCCCCATTGTTTGGACTTCCCCAATGAGCTGTTCCAACTTCTTTAAGTTTTCCGCCAGCAACACTTTCGCCGCCTAGCAAATCAGTTAATATTGTCCACTCGGCATCTGTTGCAACATGCCAACCTTCTGGAGCTAAATTTCTGCTATCATTTGCGGCAAACCAATTATACAATCTTCCATATTTATCTGAATTGCTACTATCGTTATTATAATCGCAATACGCCCCAGTAGTTAGTATTGCCCAATCTCTATTTGATGAAACATTCGGTATTAAATCACCGTTTCTATATTTTGTTGTTTTTAGATTTTCAAGCATCCATATCTGGGTTCCTATTGTTTTTGAATGATAAATATTGCCATCTAAATCAACAATTACCGAATCACTAAGCAATTCTTCGATAAAATCTGCTTTCATCCAATATGGGTTTCCGCCCGCCGCATCTGGCATCCAGGCTTCAAAGAAAAAATATTTACCATCACGTGAAATAATTGGTGAAATCACATCTCCAGAATTAATTGTAGCACCCAAATTAATAGGTGTTTCCCAAGTTCCATCGGAGTTCTTTTTACTTATATAAATATCTGTATTTCCTAAACCTCCAAGCCGTCTTGAAGCAAAAATTATAAACCTTTCCGCTGGGTCAATAAATGGTGTGAAATCCAATTCTGGACTGCAAATTGAGCTCATTTTTTCTGCTGATCTGTACAAACCACTAACAAAACGCCAAACATAAATATCTTCTTGTCCACTCTTACTAAGCTCAGCATAAATATTTCCATTATCTGCAATAGAAAATTGCCAGCCTGTATTATATCCAATTGGAATACGTATATTTAACGAAAGTGGTGAAGACCAGATACTATTAGTTCTTGTTACTTTAAATATAGGACCATATGGTCTATCAGAGAAGAAAAATAATGTATCCTTATTTCTAGAAAAATACGGATTATTATTGCTGTAGCTATCATCCGAAAAGGGAGCTTTTTTAGGAGAAATCCAAACACCATTAACACATTCTGTATACCATATTTCAATTCTACCTGGATTGAATCGGTAAATAGCATAATACATTTCGTTTCCGTCAGGCGAAAATGTTGGAGTTCCGTGATATTGCCATTCAGCATTAGCAACCATGCTATCTGGAACCAACCTCATTGGAGTATTGCCAGGGAATGATTGACCAAGATATGGCATACATTGTGAAAACGTTTCTGTTGATGAAATAATTAAAATACTAAACATCACAATGAATGCTTTTGTTATTCGTCTAATTTTCATAATTCACTTCCTTTTTTTTAGTTAAATTAATTTTTTACATACCTAACTGCAAATGCAATTCCCGAAGTTTTATCAGTTGGACTAATTTCAGAGATTATATTGGCAGAATTGTAATAAAGATAAACGCAAAATGGCTCTTGCTCGTCATTTGCTGAACCCCAATAAGAACCATGCTTTTTCAAGTCATATGAAACCCCATCAGGTCCACGAAAACCACTTCCAATTGCAGAGAATTCAGATGTATTGGTTGCGCCTGTATTTGGACTATTCCAATGCTCTGTTCCAATTTCTTTTAATCTTCCACCAGCAATTTGTGAACCTCCAAATGAATTGATTAATTCTTCCCATTCTTCTTTGGTTGGTAAATGCCAACCGCTTGGAGTAGCTTCAACAGCTGCATTCCATGTATATAATCTGCCATATTCAATTGCAAGGCTATTGTCGTTATTAAATGAATAAACGCTTTCTAGTACTTGTCCATCTTTAGTTTTGACTGCTCTAAAGTTTTCAACCATCCAAAAACTGTTTCCAATTTTTTTAACCTTATAAACATTGCCTTCATAATCAGTTAAACTGCTATCGGCATTTATATTTGGTTGTTCTGTTATCTGTTCGCTTTTGCATGAAACAGCTATTGTTATCCAAGCAACTAAAAACCAAATCGAATAAATTTCTTTGCGATTCATAAAAATTCCATTTTACTAATTTTAAAAATATTCTACTTTATCAAATTCATTTTTCTTGTTTCTTTATAATTACCTGCTATAAATTGACAGAAGTAAACGCCAGATGACAGATTCTTCGCATTAAATTTTGTTTCATAATAACCGGTTTTCTGATTTTCGTTTACTAGGACTTCAACTACATTTCCAACAATATCATAAACTTTTAATGAAACAGACTCATTTCTCGGTATTGAGTACTCAATAATTGTGTTTGGGTTAAATGGATTTGGATAATTTTGCATTAACTTAAACATAGATGGCATATTATTGCCAAGCTCCTCATCAACATTTGTAACTAAATCGTAAATCACATCTGCTTTAATCCAATAAGGTGTGTATCCGTAATCACCATTTTTAAAAGTAACATAAAAGAAATACATTCCGTCGCTAGAAATAGCAGGGTATAAATCATCATTAGTTGAGTTAATTTTACTTCCCAAATTTATGGGCGTGTCCCAAGTTCCGTCAGACTTTCTATTGCACAGATACATATCGTTTCCACCAAATCCATTGCTATTTGTGGAACTCAATATCAAGAATTTTTCATTAGGTTCAATGTATCCAACAAATTCTCCAATCTCGCTATTTATTGAAGTGCCTAGCTTTTCTGGATAATCATATTTCCCATTAATGAATTTTGAGACATAAATATCGGCAGTTTCCCAAATATTATTAGAAGAAACAGTTTCATCCAACATTGAGAAATAGGCATTTTTATTATCGCTTAACGAAAAATAATATCCTCTTTTATTTTCTGGAATTGGAATATCTAAAGCAATCGGTTCTGACCAACCACTTGAATTGCGCGTTACATAAAAGATAAAACCTTCTGGACGTTCTGAATAGAAATATAGCGTGTCATTGCTTTTCAAAAACAAAGGATTTGCATTATAAGCACCTATTGAAAAGGACGCTTTTTCGGCAGCGCTCCATTTCAAATTAGTACACTTAGTAAACCAAATTTCATGCAATTCGGTACTTAGAATATATTTAACAAAATACATTTCGTTTCCATCTGGGGAGAAAATTGGAGAACTTTGCCACCACCAAGATGCATTTGGAAGAAAACTTGATGGAGGAAATCTTTTTGCAATATTTATTGGTACAGTCTGTCCTAAATAAGGCGTACATTGACCCTTTATTTGCGATGAAGTAGTTGCTAAAAATAGAAGAAAAATTATAAATACATCAAATATATTTTTCACTTTCATTTTGCTATCTCAAATTAATTATAAAATCGTTTTTTTGACGAAAAAATACGTCATTGGTTTTAATAAATGGGAAACTGTTTCCTAAGTGGTTAAATTCTTTCGTAAGCGGTTAAATTTCTGGATATTTCTTTAAATAAATTGAGGAATAATTTATACTTTTACATCAATATTAAAACAAATATTTTTTTTGGAAAAAGGAATGAAGTTTCCCAGATTTATTGAGATGATTTTAGCAAAACGCAATGTTCAATTTTGGATGACTCATTCCATATTTTGGTTAATTATTATTATTGAAAGTTGGATTATAAATGCCGAAAATATTCCAAATTTAGAGGTCTTTTTCAAAAATGTTTTTTTTATAAACTTTGTTGGATTTCTATTAACCTCGTTGCTTCGTTTTTTCTACAAAAAATTTTCGGTTTATAAGTTCAAATTGCTTCCATTAACGCTTATTGTTTTGCTATTTTCTTCGTTCACAGCTTTAATTTGGACTTATTTTTTCCTAATTCCTACTTTTTTTATGGATAGCCAACCAAATCTTGTTCCATTATTCGTAATTACCCACTTATTCGAAATTAACGTTATTTCCGTTTTACTTTGGAGCAGTCTTTATATAGGCTACAAGATTTGGGAGGAATGGAATAATCAAAAATTTGAATTGGAAAAAGAGCGCGCATTATTAAAATCATCGCAATTGGAATTGTTAAAATATCAGCTAAATCCGCACTTTCTTTTTAACACATTAAGTTCTTTGCGTGGACTAATTTCTGTTGAGCCGATAAAGGCAAAAGAAATGGTAACTCAAATTTCAGAATTTTTGCGATATTCACTACTTGAAGGAAAGAACAATGAAGTAAATCTTATCTCCGAAATTGAGATAATTAAACAATATTTGAATATTGAAAAAACTAGATTTGATGAGGACTTATTGGTTGAATTTGATATTTCTCCAGCAACAGAGGAATTTATGATTCCTATTTTTCTAATTCATCCTTTGGTTGAAAATGCAGTTAAACATGGAATGCAAACAAGTCCATTGCCTTTAAATATTTCAATATCATCAAAAATAACTGCAAATAATTTGGTAATAGAAGTAAAGAATTCTGGCAAATGGGTTGAAAATAATTCCAAAAACAATTCAATTAGCACTGGCATTGGATTACGAAATATTCAGAAACGTTTAGAACATCACTTTCCAAGCAAACACTCTTTTGAAATTCAGAAAGAGAGCGATTTCGTTTTGGCAAGAATAACAATCAATTTCAATGGAATTAAATGAATAGAATATTCCAAACTTTAATTGTAGATGACGAAAAATATGCAAGATCTGATTTAATAGATATTCTTTCGGCTTATCCAAACATAAAGGTGGTTGGAGAAGCAAAAAATATAAAATCCGCAATTGAAGCAATCGAAAAGTACAATCCCGATTTAATTTTCTTGGATATTCAATTCCCAGGCGAAACTGGTTTCGATTTATTTGACAAGATAAATATAAAAGCTAAAGTAATTTTTGTAACTGCATTTGATGAATATGCTTTGCGAGCTTTTGACGTAAATGCTTGCGATTATTTATTAAAACCAGTAAATCCCGAAAGATTAAAAGTTGCGTTAAATCGTCTTGAAGAAAACGCAGAACCCACAATTAAGAAGGAATTTTTGCTAACAAATCAAGATTCAATTTATCTTCAAATAAATTATAGATATTATTTTGTAAAAGTCGATTCTATAATTAAAATAACTTCTTCTGGACATTATACGGAAATTGTTACAAATAAAGGATTACGAGGTTTAACAAACAAACACCTTTGGGAATGGGAAAAATGCCTTCCAAATGATTCTTTTATTCAAGTAAGTAGATCGATAATTGTAAATGCAAATTTTATTGAACATGTGGAAAAAGGACCAAATTATTCTTCCAAAATTATCATGAAAAATATTGGTGAGAAAATTCAAATAAGTCGCCGATTTGCAACACATTTGAAAAAGAACAATGATTTGTTTGGAAGAGATTTTTAATTTTTGGGATTTATACTTAAATCGTGGAGGTCAATTCAACCTCCACGATTTGATTTAACTATTTTTATCTCATTAAAATCATCTTTTTAGTATTTATAAAATTACCCGCTTGTATTTTGTATAAATAAACTCCTGAACTCAAACTGCTTGCATCAAATTTTACTTCATAATTACCAGCACTTTTAGTCTCGTTTACCAAAGTTGTAATTTCTCGTCCAAGTATATCGTAAACAATAAGTTTCACATTTGACATTTCACTTTTCACATTTACTGGAATTGAGTATTGAATTGTAGTACTTGGATTAAACGGATTTGGATAATTTTGAGATAGATTGTATTTAGTTGGCAAAGTACTTATTTCATCGTCTATATTTGTAATGTAATTTACAAAATCGAATGAAGCATAATCAAAATTTACGTCAATTACATTTCCATCAAAAAATCCTATTGCTAAATGTCCAACAGCCAATCTCTGATTTACATTATTTACATCACCAGTTAAAAGCAGCTCATCATTTATCCAAACACGCATTGTTAAGTTTGAGGCAATTTCTTCTATTGAAAATTTAACTTTTGTTAAGGCTGTGCCAGTAAAATCGCATGCAGCAATAATTGTTGGTTCAAACGAATTGTTTGCATATCCAAGATAAATTGAATCACCTTCAAAAAACATTGTAGTGTAATTCTTATAATCAAAAAAGCGACTAATTCCGAGAGTTGAATTATGCATACTTCCAGCAGAACCTTGTAACTCTATTGCAAAATCCTTAACTGCACCAACTGGTGGAATTACATTTATTGCTGTTTCTGAACTACCATTATAGATGAAATTCATACTATTATTACTAATATTTACTGATTGAGCAATAGTTTCAAAATCACCAAATTTGAACCATGGCGAGTTTTCGTTGCTAAAATCGTCGTAAAAAGTTACATCTGATTCTATTAGGGGATTATATTTTACATCAACTTCTTCGCATGACCATTCCAATGGTTCATCGTCCCTAATTAAATCGATAATCATTTTTCCGCTAAATAATGATGCATTAACATTATTTAACCGTCCATTATAAATTAAAACATCGTTAATGTAAGCACTAATTACCAAATCATTATCAATTCGTGTTACATCAAGTTGCATTGTATTTACAACGTCAGGAAATGGATATTTTGTTAAATATGTAAAGTTTGGCTCAGTATAACTTCCAATATTTTCTGTGTACATAACAGAAATAGAATCCTCCATTTGCAAAGCAATTAGTGAATTAAATCCCATTCTACCAAATCCACCACCATGAATTCCTTTAGCATTACTTCCCGCGACAACTTTAAATGAAAAATCATCTTTGGTTGCTCCAATCGGGAGTAAAATATGACTTACATCGTCAGTTTCTGTTTGGAAGTTTATTTCACCATTTTCTACAAAAACATTACAATCGGAAGCTAAAAAAGCCCAGCCAGTTTCATCATTTTCTTCAAAATTTTCGGAATATCTATGTGAAGTTGCAACAGATTTTATTCCTAAACTACCTTTTGCAAACAGAACTTCGTCTTCATTACCATCGTTTGCCACAGTCCAAGTTGCATATAAAACATCGTTTTCATCAACACAAATTGATGGATTTTTAGAATGTTGATAATCTTCCGAAATAAATACGTTTGTAGGAAATGAATTACCTTGGTCATTTGATTTAATACATGTAAGTGCTTCATATTCGCCACTAAAATATGGGAAAGCGACATAAATATCCCCAGCATTATTAACTGTAAGTGTTGGCGAATCCCAACCATTAATAGCAAGTTGCATTTCGCTTCCAAAAGTAAAACCACCATCGGTTGATTTTGCAAACAGAATTTTTCTATTAGTTGCATCATTGTCATCTTCTTGTCGCCAAACAGTGTAAACATTTGAACCAAAAGTTTTTACATGAGCTCCTGTTCTTAGTTTTTCAGCACTTGTTGTTGAACTATTTACCATAATATTTGAGTAAAAACTTGTACCATTATCGGTTGATTTTGCAATAAAGATATCAGTTCCACCAGCATTTCTTCTTCCATCATTCCAAATACAATAAATATTTCCAGAATCATCAACTGTTATTGAGTTTGGAGCATCAAACTTAATCCTATCACTATTTACGTCTGAAATTTCGATTGGATTTTCAAAGGAGACTCCACCATTAGTTGAACGAGTAAAATAATAAGCATATTTATCATTTTTTATATCTATATAAAAGATATAAACATTACTTCCAAAAGTTGCAATTTGTGGAAATATGCCTTCTTCCGAAATTGTAAGTGAAGTGGAAAATGTTGTTGCTTCATCAGTCGATTTTGTGAAATAAATGCCTTTAATCATCTCACCAGTTGAATCTATTTTGTCGTAAGCGATATATAAATTACCCAAATTATCTAACACTAACGAGCCGAAAATCTGAGGACTATCATTTGCGATTTTTACTCCATCATTAAAAGTTAAGCCACCATCTGTCGATTTAGAAACAAAGGACGAAAATGTACTATCCATATCCTGCCATAATAAATACACATTGTCGTCAAATACTGCAATTGAATTTCCTGGGTCAGTGTTTTGCGAACCCTTTGTAATGTGATTAACAACCACATTTGTAAAGTTTTGTCCAATAATACTACTTCCACTCAATAAAAGAATGATAAATAAAGTAAGCACGTATTTCATAATTACCTCAAAGAATTTTAATAAACTGTTTTTGTTGATATTTTAATAAGTATATCTCTTGGGGAAAAAACTGGATTTATGCTAAATTTTTGATGATTTTTATAAAAAAGGGTGCGGTACACAAAGTATACTGAAGTATCTATCAAATCATGTTGATTGATGATTTGGACAAATTTCATAGGAAACCCGTAATTAGTTTATAATTCTAAAATGAGTTTTAATCAAATCGAAAATAGTAATTTAAGAGTTGTTTGTCAAGTTTATAAAGCTAAAATAGTGTTCCAAATCACAATTAAGACAACTTAAAATTTATTTGTTATATGTAGTTTAAAATTCAAAATAACTTTTTTATTAGTTATGCGTCAAATTGTGATGATAAATTATTGAATTATTGCAACACAAAAATAAATCAATTTTATTAACAACATTAAAAGGAACCAAAATGAAATTACTATTTGCAGTTTTTTTATTACCATTTTTTATTATTTCTGCTCAAACAGATCAAAATCAAAATTCAAATCCATTTTTTAATGAATGGAAAACACCATTTGGAGCTCCTCCGTTTGATTTAATTAAAAACGAACATTTTAAGCCAGCCTTTATTGAGGCAATGAAACTTCACAAAGAAGAAATTAATGCAATTATTAATAACCCAGAAGAGCCAACTTTTGAAAACACTATTGTTGCTCTTGAAAAAAGTGGCGCTATGATAAATAAAGTGGCAGGGACTTTTTACCATTTATCCAGCGCAAATACAAATTCGGAATTACAACAGACTTATGCGGAAGTTGCTCCGCTTCTTTCTCAGCATGGCGATGATATCAATTTTAACTTGAAACTTTTTGAAAGAATTAAAATTTTGTATAATAAAAAGACAAAGCTAAATTTAACTGCAGAACAAAAAACGCTACTTGATAAATCATATCGCGATTTTGTAAAAAGTGGTGCTAATTTAAATGATGCTGACAAAGATAAGTTAAGAAAAATGAATGAAGAACTTTCGATGCTTTCCTTAAAATTCCGTGATAATTTATTGAAAGAAACCAATGCATTTAGTATTGAAATATCTGATGAAAAAGATCTTGCTGGTTTGCCCGAAAATATTATAAAATCCGCTAAAGATGACGCTGAAAGAAAAGGCATTAATGACAAATGGGTTTTTACTCTTCAACAACCAAGTTATATTCCTTTTATGACTTATAGCGATAAACGTGATTTACGCGAAAAAATGTTCAAAGCAAGCACTTTGCGAGGAAATAATGATAACGAAAATGACAATAAAGAAATTGTAAAACAGATGGTTTTATTGCGACTTAAAAAAGCAAACCTTCTTGGATATAAATCTCATGCGGATTTTATTCAAGAAGAATATATGTCAAAAAATCCTAAAGCTGTTTATAAATTCCTAATGGATTTATGGGAACCAGCTCAAAAAGTTGCTAAAAAAGAAGCCGAAGAACTTCAAAAGTTGGCTGAAAGAGATGGAGCAAATTTCAAAATTCAACCATGGGATTGGTCTTATTATGCCGAAAAGCTCAAAAAAGAAAAATATGATTTAGATGAACAAATGCTACGTCCATATTTTAAATTGGGAAACGTAATTGAAGGTTTATTGACTGTTGTTAACAAACTTTATGGCTTCCAATTGGTAGCAAGAAATGACATTCCTGTTTATCATCCAGATGTGAAAGTATTTGAACTAAAAGAAGCAGATGGAAAGCATATCGGAATTATTTATACAGATTATTTTCCTCGAGATTCAAAACGTGGTGGGGCTTGGTCAAGTGCATTTAGATCACAATCAAATATTGATGGTGAATTTATTACTCCAATAATTTACAATACTGGCAATTTCAGTAAACCAACTTCTGATTCCCCCGCATTATTAACTTTGGATGAAGTTCAAACTCTTTTCCACGAATTTGGTCATGCTCTTCATGGATTATTATCAAATTTAACTTATCCTTCTTTAAGCGGAACTAATGTGGCTTGGGATTTTGTTGAACTTCCTTCACAAATAATGGAAAATTGGGTTACAGAACCTGAAGTTTTAAGACTTTTTGCAAAGCATTATGAAACTGGTGAAATTATGCCAGATGAGCTAATTGCAAAAGTTCAAAATGCACAAAAATTTAATCAAGGATTTGCAACAGTTTCTTATTTAACCGCAACCCTTTTGGATTTGGATTATCATTCACTTACTGAAGAGAAAAATATTGATGTTCCTCAATTTGAGAAACAACTTGCTGAAAGAATCGGTGTACTTCCAGAAATAGGAGTTCGTTATAGAAGTACAGTATTTCAGCATATTTTCGCTGGAGGTTATTCAGCCGGCTATTACAGCTATATTTGGGCAGAAGTGCTTGATTCAGACGCTTTCCAGGCATTTAAGGAAAAAGGATTATTTGACAAAGCAACAGCAGCAAGTTTCCGCGAAAATATTCTTTCAAAAGGTGGAAGCGATGACCCAATGAATTTATATGTAAATTTCAGAGGCAAAAAACCAAGTGTCGAAGCACTATTACAAAAAAGAGGATTAAACATAACCTCAAAAAATTAATAAGATTAAGCTAAAAATAAGCCTCACTTTTAACAATTGAGTGAGGCTTTTTAATTTTCATAATCTGACAAAATCGTGTTTCATTCAATAATTCTGTCCCAAAATAAGCTTCAATTAAACAATTCATTTTTGGAATTCAATCATTACTGTAGTGAAATTACTGCTAATAAGAATTTTCCATCATTAAAAAATATCTCAATAATAATTCATATTTTGGATTATCTTTGCCAAGTAACTTTAAATTTTTCACTTAGTTTATAAAATAATATATATAACGTGTAATTCTACTAATTTTAGGAAAACCAAATAATGAAAAGAACTTTATTAGCTTTGTCGCTTTCAATTTTACTTTTAACAAGTTGTGGTGATAAACCACAAACTGTCCTATTTAATTCAGAATCCTTTGCTTTTTCAATCGAAAATGGTTGGGAAATAAATGCAACTGTAAATGTTAAAGGATTTGAACAAGTCGAAAAAGGAAGTAACAATTTGTTTTTCACAAATCTCTATTATTCAGTTAATTTATACACACCAAATGACACAATTTACAATGCCGATTATAGTTCCATAATTGATTCCACAACCGAAAAAATAATGGATAAACAAATTGAATCGCAATTTGAACTTGATTCAAATTTTACTGCCGGAAATTATGTGGTTGAGTTTATTGTTGAAGACAAATATTCTAATACAAAAGATACTTTAACAACCAAACTTGTTTTGGAATAATAAAATTTTCAATAACATAGACTACCTCTAAAATATGATATTAATTGATAAACCATTCGTTTCCGAGTTTTTGATAGAAACTATTAAAAGAAATAATTTTTCAATAGTTTCAACTGAAGTTGCAAAAGAGTTAATAAAAGACGAAGCGATAAATTGGATTTCTGAAAATGAGGCAAAAAACATCTTTAACAATAATCCAAATACTCCTTTATACACAAATTCGGAAAATTCAATAAGTTGGATTGAAAACAATTTAACTTTCACCACTTTGCCAAATCAAATTCATACTTTTAAGAATAAAATTAAGTTTAGAGAATTGTTAGAAGAAACATTTCCTAACTACTTTTTTAAAGGTGTAAAATATGAGCAATTAAAAACTTTGGATATCAGTAATTTTAAATTTCCATTTATCATTAAACCCGCTGTTGGATTTTTCAGTTTGGGTGTTCATAAAGTTGATAGCTTAAATGTTTGGAGCGATATTTTACTTAAAATCGAAAGCGATATTTCAAAGTTGGAAGGTTTATATCCAAAAGAAGTTATTGATGTAACTGATTTTATAATTGAAGAATATTTTGAAGGAGAAGAATACGCAGTTGATTGCTATTTTAATGAAACTGGCGAACCAGTAATTCTAAATATTCTTCATCATGTCTTTTCGTCAGCTAGTGATGTTAGTGACAGAATTTATTCCACTTCCAAAGATATAATTGAGAAAAACAAGGATGGCATCCAAAAATTTCTTCACACAATTGGAATAAAAACCAATCTGAAAAATTTTCCAGCTCATGTTGAAGTAAGAATTGATAACAAAGGACAAATTTTTCCAATTGAGGTAAATCCACTTCGATTTGGTGGTTGGTGCACAACTGCCGATTTATCGTGGTTCGCTTTCGGATTTAATTCCTACGAATATTTTTTGACACAACAAATTCCAAATTGGCAAAACATTTTCAATTTAAAAGCTGATAAAAAATATAGCATAATAGTTCTTGATAATAATTCTGGAATTAACGGAAATGATATTGAATCTTTCGATTATGATTTGCTGTTAAGTGATTTTCACCATCCTTTGGATTTACGCAAAGCAGATTTTAGCAAATTTCCAGTTTTTGGCTTTTTATTTGTTGAAACACAAGTTGGAAATGATTCTGAATTGACCAATATTTTAACTTCCAATCTTAGAAAATATATAAAAGTGCGGTAATTATGATTAAAAATAAAAATGCAATCACAAATTTTCTTAGAGCCATTTTAGGAATTATATTTTTAATGTCAGCAATTTCAAAAATGGTTGCTCCTGGCTTGTTCGAAATTACAATTATGGAACAAGGTGTTTTCGCTTCGCGAGAAATTGTTGCTTATTTAAGCCGATTTTTGATAATTATGGAATTGTTTTTAGGTATCGCTTTGTTTCAATCATTTTATCTAAAAAAAATAATTTTGCCAATTTCTATATTTATTCTGTTCGCTTTTACCATTTTGCTGTCTTTTTCGGTTTTTGCTGGCGATACAAATAATTGCGGATGTTTTGGCGAAGTTGTAAAAATGTCGCCTTTAGAAGCAATTGTTAAAAACATTTTTCTTATTATAATTGGAATCGTGATTTTTCGTTTGCAAGATGATAATCCGACAAAAATTTATGTTCCATTTTTTATTCTTTTAGTTTCTGTTGGAACTGTTTTTGGAATTGCACCTATTAAATCATACGAAAATCTTGTTTTTACACAATACACAAATTTTGAAAACGAAGGAAGAGTTGATTTAACAAACGGTGATAATCTGGTTGCTATCTTTTTTATCGATTGTGACCATTGCACCGAAACTGCACAAGAAATAGTAAAATTGGAAAAAGAAACTGAAAGAATTTCAAATTTGTACATCCTTTTTGCTGGTGAAGAAACAGATTCAGTTCATCATTTTTTGGATAAAACCCAAATTGAGCATCCGTATTTCAGAATTCCGTTAGAAGAATTTTTTGAACTAATTGGAAACTCGCCACCAAGAATTTACTGGTTGCATGATGGAAAAGTTAAAGAATTTTGGGATAGCGATTTTATCGAAAATGTAAAACGGTATCAAAAAACATCAAACAACTAATCTAAATTAGTCGTTTGATATTTTTTCAAATTCAGAATTTATTAAATCAAATACTTCTTTAACGTGAATTTTTTCCGTTCTAATTCCAGAAATAACAACACGAATTGTAAATTTTCCATTTAAAACTGTGTGCGATAAAAATGCTTTGCCAGAAGAATTTACATTATCCATCAAAGTTTTGTTGAAAATATTCAATTCTTCGTCAGTTTTTAGCTTTTGCGGAACTGCTCTAAAACAGATTGTGCTAAGTGGAGTTGGTGCGAGCAATTCATAATTTGGATTTTCAACAATCCAATTACTAAACATTTTTCCAAGACGCAAATGCTCGCGTATTATTTCAATGATTCCTTCCGTTCCATAATGCCTAATTATAAACCACAATTTTAGTGAACGAAATCTTCTTCCAAGTTGAATTCCGTAATCCATAAAATTTGTAACTTCGTTATCTTCGTCTGTTTTTAGGTACTCTGGAATTAATGAAAAAGCCTGCTTCAAAATGCCTTTGTGTTTTGTAAAAAGGACTGATAAATCAACTGGAGTGAACATCCATTTGTGCGGATTTACAACAACTGAATCGGCATTTTCAACTCCATCAAGCAAATATTTCATTTCTGGAACAATTGCCGCAACGCCAGCGTGAGCAGCATCAATGTGAAGCCAAATATTTTCGGTTTTGCATATTTTAGAAATTTCACTTACTGGGTCAATGCTTGTTGTAGAAGTTGTTCCAACTGTGGCAACAACGCAAAATGGCTTCCAACCGTTTAATTTGTCCTCGGCAATTGCTTTTTCCAACTCTTTTGGAATCATTCTAAAATTTTTATCAACTTTAATTTTGCGAACACCTTCTAAACCAATTCCAGCAACAATTGCTCCTTTTTCAATTGAGGAATGGGCTTGCTCGGATGCGTAAAGTCGCAAACGAGGTTTGTTTTGAACGCCACCAAATCCTTTTTCGCGAATTGCATAATCGTCCAAATTTTCGCGAGCGGCAACAATTGCGTGCATTGTGCTCGATGAAGCAAGGTCGTAAATAATTCCCCAAAAATTATCGCTCAACCCGAGCATTTTTCTAAACCAATTAAGCGTAACTTCTTCCAATTCGGTTGAAGCGGGATTTGACTTCCAAAGCATTCCGTTTGTGTTAAAAGCGGCGCTAACTAACTCGGCAAATATCCCAGGGTCGCTTGAAGTTGAGTTAAAATAAGCCATAAATTTTGGATGATTCCAATGCGTAACTCCAGGAAGAATTATATTAGTCAAATCCGAAATAATATTTTCGTAGCTTTCACTTTTTTCTGGAGGATTTATCGGAAGTTGTTTTTTTATGTCGCCAGGTTTCACATTTGCGAGAACTGGAAATTCCTCCAAATTATTGAAATATTTTTCAACCCAATTAAGAAAAAGTGGTCCATTTTCGTTTATATTTTTACTCGTATCATCTTTCATAATTAAACTCACATTTATGTTCTTAATTCTTAATCTTAATTCTTAATCTTAATTCTTAATCTTAATCTTAATCTTAATCTTAATTCTTATTCCTAATCTTAATCTTAATCTTAATTCTTATTCCTAATCTTAATCCAACTATCAATCTCTAATTAAAAGTCAAACTACCCAACCAATTTATAATTTCTGTTGTTAATTTAATTCTCATTGAGGAAAACGAATGCCCACATTGCAAAACTTGAGAATTTACACAAACTTCAGCTTTTTTTAACGAATAAACCAAAGGTGTGTTGTGAAGTTCTGATGGAGCAACAGTATCAAACTCGGCAGCAATTATGAGAATATTCTTCTCTTTTAACTCGCTTGCTCGCTTTGCAATATTCCAGTTTTCTCTGTTTTTTACCATTTCGTTAAACAATTTTTCAGCATTGGAATTTGTTACAAGCTCCGCACCCGAAGCCAAACCTTCCATTGTAATTTCTTTAAATTCTGGATGAGTTAAAATATAATCGGTAAATAATCCAAAATTAAATCCTGCAAGGGAAGCAATATTTTTAATATTTGGATATTTCATTGACGTAATTAGTGACAGAAATCCGCCCATGCTATGTCCAATAAGAATTATTTTATCCTTATTATAATTAAACTCATCAGCAATTTCTGGTTTGCTAAAGTGCTCAATTATAAAATTTACATCTTCTAATGAGTTTGAAATTGAGAAATTTCCACTACTTCCCCACGATCCGCGATAGTGGAAAACCACAACATTAAAGCCAAATCGTCTTATTGCGTGTGCAATATCGTAATTAACTTCGTTTCCAGGAAAACCGTGCAAAAGAAAAACGATTGGATTTTTCTCATTTCCAGCAGTTTTGAAAAACGTTCCAATTAATTTTTCGTTTTCAATTTTTACAACTATCGGTTGCATTGTTGGCGGATGTTCCAAATTTATGTTTGGATTATCTTCTGTTACAGCATTATATTTTATCATACTTTTCATTTTATTATTTATTACTTCCTAAAAATAACAAAGTGAAACAAAAGATTCCTATATACTTTCTGTTTTTGAAATGAGTGACTCTTTGAGTATTTTTGGAACTTAATTTTACTCAATAAATCATAAGAAAATAATGCGAATTAGTAAATCATTTATTCCAACAATGAAGGAAGCTCCTTCAGATGCCGTAATTCCAAGTCACGTTTTAATGTTGCGTACTGGAATGGTAAGAATGCTCTCAGCAGGAATTTATTCCTTTTTGCCACTTGGCTACAAAGTTGTAAAAAAAATAACAAATATAATTAATGAAGAAATGAATGCAATTGGTGGTCAAGAATTTTTATTGCCAGCTCTAAATCCACGCGAAATATGGGAATCGACAAATCGTGTGGAAGCATTTGGTGACACAATGTTTCACTTAAAAAACAGAGATTATGTTCTTGCTCCAACTCACGAAGAAATAATGACGTTTCACGCACGTGGCGAAATGAAATCGTATAAAGATATGCCTCAAATTTGGTATCAAATTCAAACAAAATTCCGAAACGAAGCCCGACCACGTAGTGGAATTATTCGCGGACGACAATTTTTGATGAAAGATGCTTATTCATTTGATTCAACTTGGGAAGGTCTGGATGAATCTTATGCAAAACATTACAAAGCATATCAAAATATTTTTGACAGATGCGGAATTGAGTATTTTGTAGTTGGTGCTTCAAGCGGTGCAATGGGCGGAAGCAAATCGGAAGAATTTATGGTAAAATCGGATGCTGGTGAAGACACAGTTGCTTATTGCAAAAGTTGTGGATACGCAGCAAATGTTGAAGTTGCTAATTCAATTGTTGAACCAATTGCAAGAAATAGCCAAAGCAAAGATATTTACGAAATTTCAACTCCAAATATTCATAGCATTGACGAACTTTGTGAATTTTTGAATATTAACGAAACACAAACCGCAAAATCTCGAGTATATATATTTGCAAAAGAGCCAGTTCTTGTTCTAATGCTTGGTAACGATGAAGTAAACGAAACAAAACTGCAATCAGTTTTGGGTGGCGATATTCGTCCAGCTCACCCAGAAGAATTAGTTGAAATTACTGGCGCTGAAGCTGGTTCTATTGGACCAATTGGATTTAAGCACAGAATTATTGCTGATTCAAGATTGAAAAATTTGAACAATCTGTTTAGCGGTGCAAATAAAACCGATTTTCATATTGGTGGAATTGATTTAAGTCGCGATGTTAAAAATCTTGAATATTTCGATTTAAGAACTGTTGAAAGTGGCGAAGAATGTTCAAGATGTGGCGAAACTCTCGAAGTTTTCAAAGCAATTGAACTTGGACATATTTTCAAACTTGGAACAAAATATTCAGACGCAATGGGAGCTACATTCCTAAATGAAAATGGACAAGCTCAACCAATAATAATGGGAAGTTACGGAATTGGAGTTGACCGCGTTCTTGCTTGTTTTATTGAACAAAATTATGACGAAAAAGGCATTATTTGGAAAGCACCTTTAAAACCATTTGATATTCACCTTCTTGCTTTAAATATGAAGAAAGAAATTGTGGAAAATGAAAGTAATGAAATTTATGATTTGCTTCTAAAAGAAGGTTATGACGTTCTTTATGATGATAGAAGAGATGCTCAAGCTGGTTTTAAATTTAACGATGCCGAACTAATTGGAATTCCTTTACAAGTTATTATTGGTGAAAAAAATATTCAAGAAGGTTTGGTTGAGATAAAAGACCGAAAAACTGGCGAAAAATTGCTGATTAGTAAAGAGATTTTACTCGACCAGCTGAAAGATTTAGTAAAATAATGAAAAACAAACTTTTTATAGTTTCAACACCAATAGGAAATTTTGACGATATTACATTACGCGCCCTCAAGATTCTTAAAGAAGTTGATATTGTTGTTTGCGAGGAGTTTAAGCCCGCACGTAGATTGCTTTCTTATTATGGAATTGCAAAAGAGCTAATTTCGGTTAATGAACATAACGAAAACGAATCAACTTTTGAAGTAATTGCTCAAATTAAAAGTGGCAAAACTGTTGCGCTTATTTCGGATGCGGGAACTCCACTTTTTTCTGACCCTGGCAACACTCTTGTTGAACAAGCTATTTTAAGTGGAATTGAAATTGTTCCAGTTCCTGGTGCAAGTTCGCTTCTTTCTGCTCTTGTTGGAACTGGATATCACTTTGAACAATTTTATTATTACGGCTGGCTTTCGCCTAAAAAAGAAATTAGACAAGTTCAACTCAAAAAACTAAAATCCATAAACGAAGTAATAGTAATTCTTGAAACTCCATATCGATTAACGGCTTTGTTGACTGATATCAAAAAGATTTTTGGAAATAATCAAAATATTGTTGTTGCTTATAAATTAACACAAAAGGAAGAAAAATTTTATAGAGGAAGTGTAGAAACTGTCCTAAATAAAATTTCAAACGATAATCTTAAAGGCGAATTTGTACTTATAATTGAAAAACATTTTTCGGAAAATAACAGTAAATTGTTACATAACAGAAAAATTTAGGTTGTTTTCAGTTTTGGAAAGTCGTATTTTGAATTAAAATGAATGTTTTTTTCAGCCTTTAAATTTTTTAATTACAAATATTGAGGAAATTATGTTAAAAATACTAGATGTGGATTTAACTCCAAATCCACAAGCTTTGAAATTTGTTTTAAGTGAAAAACTTTTAAATATAGAAACCAGAAGTTTTAATTCCAAAGAAAGTGCCGAAAATGACCCGCTTGCGAAACTTATTTTTGAGTTGGAAGGTGTTGTTTCAGTTTTTTATATGGATAAGTTTATTACAATTGAAAAACAACCATCGGTAAGTTGGACAAAAATTCAAAAACCTTTTTCAGAAATTATTGAATCTTTTGATATTGCAACACTTCCAGTAGAAATAATTGTTGAAGGAAAACATGCCGAAGAAACTGCAACATTCAAAAAAATTAGCGAAATAATTGAGTTACGCATAAAACCAGCACTTGCTGGCGATGGTGGCGGACTTGAGATTTTAAATTTTGAAGAAAATACACTTACAATCCGTTATCAAGGTGCTTGTGGAACTTGTCCAAGTTCAATTAGAGGAACTTTAGTTGCAATTGAAAATTTGCTTCGCCGAGAAGTAAATGCCGATATTTCTGTAATTTCGGGATAAATACAAAATTAATATTAAAAAAAATCTATTAAATTGATTGATAAATAGAAAATTAAAACATTTTGAAGGGAAAAGCGGTAGTTATTTACCGCTTATTTTAAAGTTGTAACTTGACTTGCGTCTTCTAACTTCACGAATTTTTCGTTGAATTTGTAACTTCCAGTTTCAGATTTTACTGTTTTAATTACTTTTACTGTAATTCCAGCAGCAACACCTTTTTTTGTTTTATCAACAAATGTTTGTTTTTTAGCCATTATTTTACTCCAAATATTTAGACAGCAAATATAATAAATAAATATCGATTTTTAAAGAAAATGAACATCTAATAATTTTACAATTGTTCTTCTTTTATAATTTTATAAATATGGTTATCATTGTACATATTTATTAGGATAAAATGGAAACTGCAATAAAGCGAATTTACTTAACTGGTTTTATGACGAGCGGAAAAAGTACTATTGGACCAATTTTGGCAAATGTTATCGGCTGGGAATTTTCCGATCTTGATAGAGAGGTTGAAGAATGTGAAGGCAAAACAGTTGTCGAAATTTTTGAGACTAATGGCGAAGATTATTTTAGAGATATTGAACACAGACTTTTATTGAATTTATCGAAAAAAACGAATATTATTCTTTCACTTGGTGGTGGAACAATGGCTTTTGATAGAAATTTGAGCATTTTGAAAAAAACTGGAATGACTGTTTACTTAAAATCATCACCCGAAATGATTTATCAAAGAATTAAAAATAAAATTGACCGTCCAATTTTTAGAGATTTGGTTTTGTCAGGAACAGCAAAGCCAAAAGATTTTATTGAACGTATCGAAAATTTATTGGAAAAACGCGAACCTTTTTATCTTCAATCTGATATTTGTATTGATACTGATTTATCAAATATTGGCTTGACTGTTGATAAACTTGCAAAAACTTTAATTAAGGCAATAAATGGAAACAATTAACATAAATTTACCACAAAATGGATATAACGTTTTTGTTGGAAATGGAATTTTTAATCAGCTTTTGAAAATTATTAAATCGCATAATTTGAACAAAAATCTATTTTTTGTTATTGACGAAAATGTTTATTCACTTTATTCTTCTCAAATTGATTTAATTATCGGCAATTACAAGGAAAAAGTAAATCTTATTAAAATTGTGGCAAGCGAAAAGCTAAAATCGTTTAAAACAATGGAAAAGATTTATGCTAACTTGTTAGAAAATGATTATTCGCGAGATACTCTTTTAATTGCAATCGGTGGTGGAATTATTGGTGATATTTGCGGTTTTGTTGCGGCAACTTTTTCACGAGGAATTCAGTATGTTCAAATTCCAACAACTTTGCTTTCAACTGTTGATAGCTCAGTTGGTGGCAAAACTGGAATTAATTTTGGAAATACAAAAAACATAATCGGTGCTTTTAATCAACCAAATTTCGTATTAATTGATGTAAACTTTCTTAAATCACTTAATCACGAAGAACTACTTTCTGGACTTGGTGAAGTAGTAAAATATGCTTATTTAACAAACATTGCGTTTCATAATTTCATAAAAAGCAATTTTGGAAAGGTTTTTGATAAAAATCCAAAAATATTTACCCAAATCATTAATGAGTCAGTTAAATTTAAAGGCGATGTTGTAATTAGCGACGAAAAAGAAACTGGAAATCGCAAAATGTTAAATCTTGGTCACACTTTTGCTCACGCTTTTGAAGTTGAGTCCAAATTTAGACTAAAACACGGACAAGCTGTAATTGTTGGAATTGCTTCTGCAATCTTTCTTTCATTCAAAATTGGTTTAATTACGAAATCAAAAATGGATGAACTTCTTGAGTTAATTTACCTTTTCAAAGACAAAATTAACATTGGAAAAATAAATTTTGATAATGCAATTTCAATTATGCGTCGCGATAAAAAAAATCGTGATGGAAAGATAAAATTTGTGCTTATCCAAGATGTTGGAAATATTGTTCTTGATGTTGAAGCGTCGCAAAACGATGTTATTTATGCTCTTGAGAGCGGAATTGGAGTTTTTAAACATTGAAATATTTAGTAATTCTAATTCTCGTAATTACAACAAGTTTTATAAGCTCACAAGCTCTTCGCGAAACACGAGCAGTTTGGGTTTCAACAAATTACAAATTGGATTGGCCTCCGCAAACTTTTGACGAAAATGCCCAAAAAGAAGCTTTAATTAACATTTTCAACAACATTGAAAGCAAAAATTTAAACACAATTTATTTTCAAGTTAGAAGCAACGGAACCGTCCTTTTTAATAGTTCTTTAGAGCTTTTTTCGCCTTACATTACTGGTGAAGTTGGAAAATTTGGAAGCTATGACCCGCTTAAGTTTGCAATTGAAGAAGCACATAAACGAGGAATTGAAATACACGCTGTTGTTAATACTATGCGTATTTACACAGGAACCGAAGTTTCAATTAAAAATAATCCGTTACACATTTCAAAAATTCATCCGGAATGGGTTTATTCTAAAACAGAAGATAATTCAATGTGGCTAAATCCTGGAATTCCAGCAGTACGCGATTATCTAGTTGAACTAATTGATGAGATTGTTCAAAATTATGATGTTGATGGAATTCAACTCGATTTTATCAGATATCCACAAAAACCGATTAATGATAATTCGCCATTAAATGATGCTGGAAAAGATGAAAACGCAAGCAATTGGCGAAGAAATAACATCACAAAATTTATTACTCAATTAAATCAGAAAATTAAAGCTACAAATCCAAAAATAAAACTTGGCGTAACTCCAATTGGTATTTATAAATCGCTTCCAAATGCTCGTGGAATGGAAGGATTTTCTGAAGTATTTCAAGATTCGCGCGAATGGTTGAAACTTGGAATAATAGATTACGCAGCTCCACAAATTTATTGGGATTCAAAAAACAACCCAAAATTTGATATTTTAGTAAAAGATTGGATTGATAATTCATTTGGGAAAAATATTATTATTGGAATTGCAGCCTATAAACCAGAAGTTTTTAACGAAATTGAACGCCAAATTAATACAACACGCAATCTACAAACTGCTGGAATGGCTTTTTTTAGATATAAAAACATTGAAAAAAAACGATTTTATCTGTTTGAAAACAAAACGCTTCCAACAGAAATGCCTTGGATTGAAGACATTCCGCAAATAGCCAATCTTAATTTGCAATCAAGTTTTGATGACGATAAAATTGCAATAAATTTTAATATTAGGAAAAATGACATTTTAGAAAATGGATATTTTGCACTTTATGAAGAAGATAATTTGGCACAAAATTCCGAAAACCGATTGATTAAAATTGTCCCAAATTATATTTCTGAATTAAATTTTAAGTTAAATCAACCAAACAAGATAAATTATCACTATTCCGCAATGCAATTTGACCAACTTTGGAATGAAGCAAGCAAATTGAGCAACATTTCCACAGTTTCAGTTCCAAAACTTAAGATACTCGAAAAAGACATATCAATTTTTAACAATCCTGTTCTATTGCAAAATGGGAAACAAAGTGTTATAATTTTATTCAGCAATCTCGACGAAGAAATAACACTTTTCAGCGATTTGAACAAAAATCAAAACTCAATTCTTTCAAAACATTTTCTAAAAAAGGGATATAACGAAATACATTTGAACTACGACTTAAAAAAGTATAAAAATGCCGTTATTAGCTTCGCAAAGGCGAATAAATCAGTAAAATTGGAATTTAAAGGTTAAAGCTGAGACAAAGGTTGAGGTGTTTGAGTTTGAGATAAAGGTTGAGGAAGAGAAGTTTTTTATGAAATTCTGAAATTGTTAGAATTGTTAGAATTGTTAGAATTGTTAGAATTGTTAGAATTGTTAAATTGTTAAAAACTTATTCCATTATTCCAACATTCCATTCTTTTCCTTCCATTACTCCAATACTCAGTTTCCCTTAACCTAAACCTTTATCTCAGCCTTAACCTCAACCTTAACCTTATTTAAGCAAAATCATCTTTTTTGTTTGATTAAAACTACCACTTTGTAATCTATAAAAATAAACTCCCGATGGAAAATTATCTGCGTCAAATTTAACACCATATTTACCAGCATTCATTTCAGAATTTAACAACTCTGCAACTTGTTGACCAATGGAATTATAAACGACTAATTTGACAACATTAGTTTTGGCAATCGAAAAATTTATTTCTGTATTTGGATTAAACGGATTAGGATAATTTTGTGACAGCGAATATTTTTTTGGTAATTCAATGCTCTCATTTACTGAAACAACTTCATTTGCATATCCTAAAATTGAAATATCATCAATAAACCAGCCGTCTTCCTCTGCGTATTCGTCCGTGTTTAGCTCAAATTTTAAATAAATTTGCTTATCCTTAAATTGATTTAAATCAACAACTTCAGAAATCCATGTGCTTTGAGTTCCGTCGTAAATAAGTTGGTCACTTGGTTGAAAATTACCTGAGCCATATTTCGAATTATCGCCACCAACAACAATCCACGAAACCAAATCGGTGCTAACAGAAATTTGTGCATAATCCCAACCAGATTCGATGCTATATTTTGTCATAAATTTCAAAAATGGATTTGTTATTCCAGATAAATCAATTTTGTTTTTGGAAATTAGCGAAAGCTGAGAATTGGAAAAATAATCGCCAGTTTTGCTATCGGTAACTGATGAATTAGCTGAATAGAAACTATTTGTTGTTAATTCCCAATTATTTGCAACATTTGAAGTATAATTCCAATTATTGAGCGAGTTTAGTGAATCTACAAAATACATTTTAGGAATTCCGACAATAAAAGAATAAGTATCTTTTGAAAGTAATAAATCAGATGAATAATATTCAACATCCACAAAAACCGAATCACCAATTTTAGCAGATTCACTCACTTTAAATTCAACCATATTTTCAAATAGCACTTCGCTACGTGCCGAAATATTTCCAACATTAAAATTATTTTCTCCTAAAAGTTCGGCATTATCACTTATTCCAATAGAAACTGAAATATTATCAATATCTCCAAGTCCTTTGTTCTTAAGCGTAATATCAATATTTCCAGAATCGTTTGAGGAATAATATTCCTTATCAAAATTAAAATTGAGTGTATTTACAAATCCACCAGCAATCCAAGCTAAATATAAATTTGGATAAACATTTTCAACTGCGAGAGGAATAATTCTATCAATTGAGGGCCAAAAACCATCGCTTGAATTACCAATTTCTGGAGTCATTGCAAATATTTTATTCTTTTCAGTTTGTTCGCCATAAAACCAATCGTCAGAATCGCCATTAACTGAGTATATTATAGCTTCGGAATAGCCCCATTGATAATTATTAAATTGAGTCATATCTGAAGCAATTTCGCTATAAAAAGTTGAATCTGGTGTTGCTTCGGGAATATAGCCCCAAGGTGTAATAAGCAAATTGCTATAAGTATGATAATTTAGTGCCAATTTGAAGTCGTGATTAATACAATATTGACGAATTGTTTCCGTTTCTGGCTCCGAAAAAGCTGCCGTTCCGCGATATGTTTCGTTTGTGGTATATTGACTTGAGCCAATATTATCATAACCCCATTTAAATCCATAATTTCTGTTTAAGTCAACTCCATAAGTTCCATCGGCATTTCGTTTGCGATTTTTCCGCCACATTCCCCCGCCATTTGGATAATTACTTTGATTATAATAATATCCATCTGGATTGATAACTGGAATAAAGTACATTTCGCGATTATCAACCAAATAAGTTACTTCGGCATTTGTTCCATAATTTTCGAGTAGATAATACATAAAGTAAAACATTTGCATCATACTTTCGGGTTCGCGTGCGTGAATTAGTGCGGTATAAAGCACTTCTGGTTCTGTTTCGTTAGTGTTTGGATTATCCGAAATTTTTATTGCATAAATTGGACGATTTTCAATTGAAGTTCCGATGCAATCTTTTACAGAAATTAAATTAGGATAATTAGCAATCATTTCATCCACTTTTTGCCAAATTTCTTCAAGTGTGTAATTTCCACCCATTGAGCCAAGTGTAAATCCATTTACTGGATATTTTGCATTAACCTTTTGAATAGCTGAATTTTCGATATTCTTATTTCTATCGGAATAATATTTTTGCCAATCATCAATTAACACATCATATTGAACATTCGATTTTTGGATGATTAAAAATTCAAAATCGTTTAAAAACAAATCAATTGAACCATCTCTATTCTGATATGAATCGTCAAGTGGAATTCCGAGTTTTTGTAATTCCACAATTTCAGATTTATTATTAATAATCAGCTTTACTTTTCTATAATTTTCAGCAAATGAATTCGAAAAAATGATTAAAAGCAGAATTAATATCATTTTTTGCTTTGCAATAATTGGCAATTTCCGTACAAATATATTTCCCATTCTATTTTTCCTTTTTGAAGATTGTCTCAGCTCGTTTGGCTGAAGAAACAATTCCAGTTATCATTGCAGAACTAAATCCGTGATGTTCCATTTGGTTTAATCCAGTAATTGTTAAGCCTTGTGGAGTAGTAACTTTATCAATTTCGCGTTCTGGATGAAAACCTCCGTTTGCCAAAAGTGAAGCTGCACCTTTAGCCGTTTGAGCGGCAAGTTTAATTGCATCTTCAGCATGAAATCCAATCTCCGTTCCACCTTGTCCCGCAGCACGAATTGCACGTAAAAAGAAAGCAATTCCACAAGCAACAAGAGCGGTTGCAGGAATCATCAAATCTTCATTAATAATTGCTGTTTTTCCAACAGTATTAAATATTATTTCGGCTGTTTTAAGTGCGTGTTCGTCCTCTTGGTTGGCGCTAATGCAAGTCATTGATTCCTTAATTGCAATTGCTGTGTTTGGCATAACTCGAACAATTTGTACCTTTTCGCCCAATTTGCTTTTAAAATGAGAAATTTCAGCACCAGTAATTATTGATAAGATAAGATGTTTTTTAGGATTTATAACATCTTTAATTTCGTCCAAAATAGCATCCATTTTTTGTGGAGTAACTGCTAAAATTATAATTGTTGAATTTTTTACTGCTTCAATATTATCGGAAGAGATTTTAACACCTTTTTTTTCAAATTTTTCTAAAGTTTCTAACTTTCGTTTAGTTAAAGTTAATCGGCTTGCTGTAACTACTTTCGCATCTAAAAGCCCTTCGGCTATTGCGCTTCCAATATTTCCGCTACCAATTATTGCAATTTTATCATTTATTTTTTCCATTTTATTTTCCTTTTTTATTAAACTTTTAATTCTTCACCTTCGGATTTAGCAATAATAACTGCTCCGCAAGTATCACTCCAAACATTTGTTGCTGTTCTTAACATATCAAGAATTCTATCAACCGCTAAAATTAATCCAATACCCTCAAGGGGAAGCCCAACCGCCGTAAGAATAATTGAAATCATAACTAATCCTGCCATAGGAATTCCAGCAGCACCAATAGAAGCAAGCAGTGCCGTAACAACTACAATAACTTGTTGACCAAAACCGAGTTCAACTCCATAAGCTTGAGCAATAAACATAGCTGCAACGCATTCGTAAAGAGCTGTTCCATCCATATTTACGGTTGCTCCAAGTGGAAGTACAAAACTTGTTACTTTATTTGAAACCCCCGAATTGTGTTCAACCGCTTCCATTGTTAAAGGTAAAGTTGCACTTGAAGAAGAAGTAGAAAATGCAGTAATAAGCGGAGTTCGCATTGCTTTAAGATGAGCAAAAGGACTAACTTTTCCTAAAATTTTAACTAATAAAGGGAGTGTAATCCAAAAGTGAATGCCAAGAGCGAGAATTACTGTAATCATATATAAACCGAGCCTTCCAACAACTGCCAAAAGCGCTTCTTTGTCGCTTGCTTGCTCGGCTACAACTTTTGCTACAATTCCTAAAATTCCAAAAGGAGTAAACTTTATTATGAACATTGTTATTTTCATTACAACATCAAACAAAGCGTTGAAAAAGTTGGTTAAAATGCTTTTTGGCTTTTCATCGATGCGAGTTATAAAATAACCCATTAAAATTGCAAAAAATATTATTGGAAGAATATTTCCTTTGGTGAAATCGCTAAAAATATTTGTTGGAATAATGCCGATTATTGTGTCGCCAAATGATTCTTTTGCCGATGAAAGTCCTTCAACCATTTGAGAAAAACCGAGATCGGCTCCAACTCCAGGCTGAAAAAGGTTAACAAAAAATAATCCAGTTAAAATTGCCAAAACTGAAGTAACAATATAATATGAAAAAGTTTTTAAGCCCAAGCGACCAAGATTTTCGGCTTCCCCAATATTAGCAACTCCAGTTATAATTGAAGTAAAAACGAGAGGAATAATTATCATTTTTAATGAGCGAAGAAATAAAACGCCCATCCAATCAACTAAATAAACGTAATCTGTTAAAAATAATCCCCAAAGAATTGCAATAATAAGTGCAATTAAAATTTGCCAATGTAATTGTAATTTTTTCATATTGTATATTTTTAGTTTAAAAATCAATAATATGAGGTAACTCTCGCTTATTTGATATTAAATCTATTACTTAAATTTTAGCAAAATTTCATCACATAGCGAATAACCTTTGGGCGTAAATTTAATAAAATTATCACTCCAAATTATGAACTTATTTATAAGCAACTCATTTAAGTAGCATTTATTGTTCAAAATCCATTTATTTCCATATTTATGCTCAAGTTCTAACAAATTTAAACCTTTGCTACGAAATGCCAACATAACGTATTCATCTAGTAACTGTTCATTATTTGATATTTCTTCTGAGCAGATTGCATGTCCATTTAGCTTTATTTTTTCAATATATTGTTTAACGCCCGAAAAATTCCACCAACGTTTATTGGAATAAAACGAATGTGACGAAGGTCCAAATCCGATATAATTTGTGTGCTGCCAATAAGCGAGATTATGCTGGCACTCAAATCCATCTTTGCAAAAATTTGAAACTTCGTATTGAAAAAACTGTGCTTTTGCCAAATAGTCAATTGTTATTTCATAAAGTGACGCATCAAAATCATCTTCATTCAGTTTTACTTTTTTATCAATCACCAATTTGTTAAGAATAGTTCCTTTTTCGAGTATTAAACTATAAGCGGAAATGTGAGTTATTGGCAATTGAATTGCTGTTTTAAGGTTTAATTCCCAAATTTCTTGAGTTTGTTTTGGAAGATTAAAAATTAAATCCAAATTAATGTTTTCAAATCCGGCTTTACTTCCATTTTGGATTGTATCAATTGCGAGTTGTTTATCGTGAATTCTAGTTAGAAACTTTAATTCTTCATCATTAAATGATTGAACTCCAATACTTAGTCTATTTATTCCAACACTTTTGAAATTCTTCAATTTCTGAAAATCGACAGTGCCAGGATTTGTTTCCAAAGTTATTTCAACATTTTCGGAAACAACAAAATTGGAATAAAAAACATCCAAAATTTCACTTATTTCAGCAAATTTCAGCAAAGACGGAGTTCCGCCACCAAAAAAGATTGATGTAATTTCACTATTACTTAAATAGTTGCTATTTGCAATTATTTCCAATTTAAGCGATTCTAAAAATGGCTTTAAGTTTTCAGTCTTCGTAATTGAATAAAAATCGCAGTAAATGCACTTATGATCACAAAACGGAATATGTATATAAACAGCAATTTTTTTCATATTAAAAAATCTTTCCATTATTAAATTTTGGCTAAATCTAACTCAAATTTACGGAAATAATTATTTTATAATTTTTCTTAATTTGAATAAATTTATACATATTTGAATGTGTCAATTGCTAAATTTTTGAGATAAACGATAAATAATTGAGATAATTTTGTGTGATGTACATCAAACTATGATTCATACTTGTGTTTTATAAAAAATATTTTCATATATTTCAAATGCTTTACAAATGTAAAAATAACTTATTTCATAACAACGGAGGAAGTAATGAAAAAAAGATCGTTACTCTTTATTTTTCTATTTTTTAGTTTAAGCTTTACCAATATTTTTGCACAAGAATGGGCAACTTCAGTAAAGGTTTCCACCTTGGGCGGTAATATTGAGGTTTATCGTTCTTTTGGAGAACAATTCAACGCACATTTGGGCTTCAATTATTTTTCTCTTGAACAAGATTTGACAGGTCAAGAAGATTTTGATGCGAAATTTAAAGTTGGTTTAATGTCCATTTCTGCATTAGGAGATTATTTTCCTTTTGAAGGTGGTGGATTTAGATTAACTGCTGGAGTTTTCGTAAATCTTAATCAAATTGATGCTACACTTACTCCAACAGATTCTTACGAAGTTGGTGGTGATGTTTACACACCAGAAGAATTAGGAACTCTTGAAGCAAGTATTACTTTTAACAAAATTGCCCCTTATATTGGTCTTGGTTTCGGAAATCCAACAGGTGGTGATTCTGGTTTAGGATTCACTTTTGAAATAGGTACAATTTACCAAGGTGGTTCAATTGTTGATTTAACTGCTACTGGACTTTTAGAACCTTCTGCAGCTGAAGATCAAGAGCAAACATTTGAAGAGAATTTAGCCTGGTTCAAATGGTATCCTGTTGTTTCACTTGGTTTAACTTATAAATTTTAATTAGGAGAAAAAAAATGAAAAACAAAAAAATATCATTCTTGCTTCTTTCTCTTAGTTTTATTCTTTCAATGTTAATTACAAGCTGCGATGTTAAAAATCCAGTTGATGGAATAGAATTAAGAGTAAAAACAATTGCAAGAACAAACGTAGTATCTTTAAGTATTTACAATGGTGCAACACAAAATTTAATTCAACCAAATACTGTTACCGTTACTTTTGAAGGCGATTATGCTGACAAAATTATCTCTATGACAAATGACCCATTAACAAGTGCAACAACAACTTCTGGTATTTTGAATTTTGCGGTTGCTGATGATGTTATTCCAACACCTGAAGCACCTATTACAATAACCGCTGTTGTAGCAGTTGACGGCTATATTTCTTCAAGTGTAAAAATATTCATTACATCACCAGGCGCATCTGCTTATGGAATTTCATTAGCAAATTATAGTGCTCCTCCAGTAGGTGTTGTGTCTAACTCAACTTCTGGTGCTGCTTCAAGCACAACTGGTGCAACTACTACTATTGTAGCTAATTCTGGTGTTGAATCAAATACTGGTGCTAGTGCCACTGTAACAATTCCTGCTGGAACAATTTTGAAAGATAAAAATGGAACTGCTTTATCTGGCGAAGTTAAAACTCGCGTTACTTATTTTAATCCAAAAGATGAACAATCATTAAACTCATTCCCTGGCGGATTTGCTGTTGAAGCAGACGGTGCAAGCGGAAGCTTTGTTACTGCTGGTTTTACTGCTATTGATATGACTGCTGGCGGAACAAAAGTTGAAAATTTTGGATCAAGTGTTAATGTTGATATCGATATTCCTGCTGATTTAATTAACCCTGAAACAGGCAATAGTTTAGCTCCTGGCGATAAAATTCCTTTATGGAGTTATGACGAAGAAACTGGTTTATGGACAAAAGAAGGTGAAGTTACTGTACCTTCAGCATTAGCAAAAAGTGCAAATGGTAAAAGTGTTTATAAAGTTTCTACAAAAATTAACCACTTATCTTATTGGAACTTAGATTGGTTCCAAGATGCTTGTTATGAAGGAATTACCATTAATGTTACTGGCGGATGTTACCCTTACATTATGTTAAAAGCAAAAAGAATTTCTGACGGTGCTTATTTTTATAGTGGCTATATTTATGGAAACGACCGAGCTGTTCACTTGTATAATGCACCAAGCGCTGTACCAGTAATGGTTGAACTTTGGGATTATTCTGTTTATCCTTATGTAAAACTTGAAGAAATGAGAGTTGATGATTTATGCGGTACTGATGTAGATTTCCCAATTACTAAAACAAATGGCATGGTTGAAGTAAATGCTAAAATAACTGCAATTTGTCATAATAGTGATGGTGATGTTACATCAAGATTTTATCCTAACAATTATTCTGTTTATGTTCGTCCATCAAATAGCTATAACTGGAGTTACATGGGACAAGTTATTGAAGGTGAAATTACTGCTTGTTTCACATTAGGTCAAGAATATACTTTTGGTGCATATATTGACGGAGAATGGTTAGAACATACTGAAGTGATTAGTAAAACTACTTATGAATTAGAATTTAGTGATTTAGATTATCCAGATGAAATGGACGATATGTGTAACTAATTCTTGTTCTTTCACAATTATTAAAAAGGCTGTCCATTTTGGGCAGCCTTTTTTTTAGCTTATAATTATCTTAAACAGAATAACAATTGGGAAATTTAGTCCAATCCCATTAATTCTTTGGCTGATTTTAACGAATTTTCTGTAATTTCCTCACCACTTAGCAATTTTGCTACTTCGTTAATCTTCTCATCATTATCCAATTTTCTAATTGAACTAACAACACGAGTACCTATTGTCTTTTTCTCAACTGCAAAATGTTCATCGGATAAAGATGCAATTTGTGGTAAATGCGTAATTGCAACTATTTGATGATGATTTGAAAGTGATTTTAGTGTAGCTCCAACTTTTTGTGCAATTCTTCCACTAACGCCAGTATCAATTTCATCAAAAATTAAAAGTGGAAGTTTATCCGATTTTGCTAAAATGCTCTTAAGTGCCAACATTATTCGTGAAACCTCACCTCCTGAAGCAACTTTTGAAAGAGGTTTTAAGTCCTCCCCAAGATTTGTGGTGAGTAAAAATTCAACTTCGTCATAGCCTTTTGAATTAAATTTATATTTAACATCATCGATTAAAATGTAATTTGCGACACTTTCGTTTGCTTGATTATTGCTTATTTGAACTCTAAAATCTGCATCTGCAATCCCTAAATCGGCTAAAGTTGCTATAACATCTTCTCTTATTTTCTCGGCAACTAGATTTCTAACTTCGGATATTTTTTTTGCAATTTCACCAGTTGATCTTCGTGCGGATTTTAATTCGCTTTCTAATTGGTTAATTTGCTCATTAAAATTAGATGTAATTTCATATTCCTTTCCAATTTTTTCGCGATGTTCAATTACTTTTTCAAGCGTTCCACCATATCGTTTTTTTAACAAAGTTAATGCACCAAGTCTTTCTCTAATTTCCTCCAATTTTGATGGATCATCTTCAACTTTGGCTTTATAACTGCGTGTAAAATCAGAAATATCGTTAATAATGGCAATTGCGGATTCTGCTTGGTTTGCCATTTCGGAAAATGAATTATCTATTTTTGCCAGTTCATTCAAATTTATCTGAATTTTTGTCAAATTATCTTGAACCGAATCGTCGTTTTCATAAGCTCTATTGTAAACATCTTCTGTTAATTGAAGCAATTTTTCGGCATTTTGATAAATATTTAGCTCATCTTTCAAAGTTGTTTCTTCATCAGGTTGTGGTGAAATTGCATCAATTTCTTTTATCTGAAACTCATAAGCTTCTCGTTCTTCTTTTAATGAATTTTCTTTATTTTTTAAAACAAAAAGCTCTTTTGCTATTTCACTAAGTTTGAAATGCTCATCTTTATATTCTTTTAATTGAGTTGATAATTCGGCAAATTCGTCCAAAAAATCGATATGTGTAACACTTCTTAATAGCGATTGATGCTCGTGCTGTCCGTGTAAATCAACTAGCATATTTCCAACATCTTTTAGCAAAGCAAGTGAAGTTGGAGTATCGTTTAAAAAACACCTATTTGAACCTTCGAGTGATACTTCTCTTCTAACTATTAATTCGTCAAAAAAATCAATATCATTTTTTGTGAGAAAATTTTCCACTTTCAAATTGGATGAAACATCAAAAATTCCTTCAACAACCGATTTTTTAGCCCCTTTTCGTACAACTTGCGTTGATGCTCGCTCACCCAGCAAAAGACCCATTGCGTCAATTAAAATTGACTTACCGGCACCTGTTTCGCCAGTAATGATATTTAATCCTTTTCCAAATTCCACATTAATATTTTCAATTAATGCATAATCCTTAATAAGTAGAGATTTTAACATAATTTGCCTTTCAACATGTAATTTTTTCCGTTTTGACTAAAATACACAAAATATCTAAAATTGGGGTAAATTTTAATTTATCAGTTAAAACTTGACAGTTATCGTGCCAATACCTATCTTTGTTATCTAATTTTTACTCAGAATGTAATTCTGTTTATGGAAAAAGCTAGTTGGCTTAAGTACAAAAGTTCTTAAAAATATTATATCGCGGGGTGGAGCAATTGGTAGCTCGTCGGGCTCATAACCCGAAGGTTTCAGGTTCAAGTCCTGACCCCGCTACAAAAGACCCTCATTACTACTTGTTTTGAGGGTTTTTCTCTTTTAAAGGAGATAAGAACTCTTAGAGTGATTACTATTTGATTACTTGAAATTAAGTCAGACTAATCAAAATCATAATCAATTCTTTTTGACACTTTCACTAATTGAAAGAACTTGAGATTAAACAGAAAAGCCCCATAAGGTAGAACTAAGGGTTGCATTCCCTTAAAATCCTTACAAGGCTTTTCATCAAAACTTATTTTATTTTGCATTTTTTTTAGTTCTAAATCTCATCAAACTTAAGAAATGAAATTTAGATTGTCAATTGTCCAAATGCTTAACAATTCTTAACATTATTCCTTCCATTAGTCTGTTAAATCCTTAATGATTAAACTACAATTTTGGCTTGTTCTTATATTTGAATCGCTTTTATTTGGGATCAATTTATCAAGTAGTTTATTCAAAACAGAAATATTTGCTTTTCCGTCAACATCTTTACCAAGTGCAATATCTATTGCTTTCCGCAGGATTAAAACTCTGTTCTTTTCTAAAAAGTCTTCCATAGGCTCTTTTAATTCGCAAATTCTTAGTATAATCTTAGGGTTGTGTTCTAGTTTACTTGATACGTTATAGAGTGTGTTTTTAGTATATCTTAGTGAATTTGGATATGCTATTAAGTAAGAATCGGAAATTCCATTCCCATTTACTCGTTCTTGGCAAAAAAGTTCTTGTTGCGTTGTTAGTTTTGTCATTATTATTCCTGGCTGTTATTATAAAAATTCGAATTTTTAATCTGTTAAAAAGGATATTCATTTGAAGCTACTCTCATCAATTTATGCTTAATTTCAATGTTCTCAAACGAATGAAATCTTGGGATATATTGTAATGGAACTGTTCCAGTTTGACCATTTCTTGCTTTTGCAATTATAATGCTTGCAATATCCTCAGCATCAACTGAAACATTATTGCAAATAAGTTCCATATTCATATAATCCGTTTGATAAGCATCTATTCCGTAATAACTCGGTCTATGAAGAAATATTACTAAATTTGCATCCTGTTCAATACTTCCACTCTCTCTTAGATCCGAAAGGAATGGTTTTTTGTCATTTCTACTTTCAACGGCTCTATTTAACTGCGATAGTAATACAATCGGAAGTTTTGTTTCTTTTGCAAACTCTCTTAAGTCTTGAGTTAAAGCTCCAATTTCTAAGTCGTTTCGCCCTTTGTTGTAGTTTATTCGAATCAAAGTTAGATAATCAATAAATACAATGTCTATTTTCTTATTCATTATCCATTTCCTTAAAGTTGCTTTAATGCTTTGAGGTGTTTGAAATGAGTTATCATCAATAATATAATTATCTGATTTTAGTTTTTCGGCTTCGGACTCAATCAGAGCAAGATTCATACTTTCAACACTCCCATTTTCTATATATCTTGAATCAATTTTAGTTAAATAGGAAATATTTTTTATTTGTAATTCGTTAAAAGTCATTTCTATTGAAATAATCCCGACTTTCAATCCTTGACTTATGATATTATTGGAAAGTTGGAGCATAAAAGAGGTTTTCCCCATTCCAGGACGTCCAGCAATAATTGATAAATGTCCTTTAGGTATTCCATTTGTTTTCGCATCAATTAAATTAAATCCAGTTTTAATATAATTTGAATTTTTATCTCTATTCTTAATGTCAATTAATAGGTCATCTATTTTTTCTTGATTGGTTTTCTCTTTTTCAAAATACTGTTTATCAACACTCATTAAAAGTTTATGTGATTCAGAACTTAGAGCATCCAAGTAATCAAGACCTTTCAATTTTAGTTCTTTAATTTCTTTTTGCATCATAATCGTTCTTTTTTCAAGGTAATCATCTATAAGTAAATATTCCATATCTCTATAAGAATCTATAGTAAAACCAATGTCATAGTTTTCCCAAATCCCTTTAAAATTTCCATATTCAAGAAGCTGATAATAACTTATTGGCAATTCATTTGTATTCTCAAAATACTTTCTAATAGCCATATAAAGTTCTCTAAAGTCATTATTATTAAAGAGATGTTCAATATTATGCCTTGATGTATATATCTCTTTAAATCGAATTTCCGAGCTAATAATATCACAGATCAGTTTTGCCTCTAAATCATTTCTTTCTTTTGCATTTAACATTTATTGAACTCCTATTTTATTAACTAATGATGTTTGTGAGTTTAAATTATCCACAACATTTGAAGTGCTTATTATTTCATCATTCCAAGCTTCTTTTCTTAGATATGTTAAAGGGTTTTTTCTACTTGGGTATGTTCCGTCCGTATATGTGGATTTTTTGTATTTAGGTAAGTGAAGTCTAATTCTATCTTTTGATTCCTTTGTTAGTTTTAACCAATTTGCAAAACATTCTTTCTTATTAATCTTTAAATCGTAGTAATTCCAAAACTTCTCAAACTCAATTTGAACACTATCTTTTTTATTATCATTATTATCATTATTGTTTGTTTCGATTTGAACACAATTTGAAAACAATGAGCCGTTCAACAATTTTTCCGCATCGTCATTAAGCCCTTTATTATCAAGTGTTTCAGCATTACTAAGCCGTCCAACTTGCCGTTCAATTTCTTGATATTTTTTATAGTTCTTTATTTCAAATAGTGAGAATTTTTTGTTGGATTTCTTTATTATCATTTCGTCCTTTTCAAAATATTCTAAGATATGAGCAACAGTAGATTTACTCAATTTATAGTAATCAGCTATTTGTTTAATTGAACCAATAAATTGACCTATCTGGATTGTAATTTTTTCATTATTCCAAATTATACTATTCTCTTTGTGGTTTGCTCTTAGCAGTAAGTATATCCAAATAGCTAAATAGTTCGGCTTTGCCATTACTGGATTATCAAATAGTTTTCTATGTAAAGAAACCCAACCTTGCATTATATAACCTCGTTAAATAAAGTTAATTCTGGAGTCTTTTCAGTCTCCCAATTCAAGTTAATCTCTGAAAGTGGAAGTATTATTTGAGAATCAACTCTGTGGTCTCCATAAGGTGAAATAATCCCCTTTTTAACCCATTTTAATCTGTAGGTTGTTAGCATTTCCGAATTATAACGGAGCATTATTTTATCAAATGTTTCTAAATGGAGTATTTCAACATTTAATCCTAAACCACCTCCGAAAAGGTGGAATAAGTTTTTAATTGTTCTTGGAACACAATAAAATACTTTCTTTTCAAGATTAAGTATTCCACTAAAAAAGTTGTTCTGTTTAATATAAATTTTGGATTCTGAATCGTTTATAGGAACAATTCTTATTTGTTTAGTCAAAAGCTCCTCCAATATTAAAGTTAATATTTTTAGCTAATTGCATTCTGTGCTTATCAATTTTAGCTATCTTTTTAAGATATTGGAGAATTGACTCATCTTCTCCATTTGATTCTACTTCAGCTACTCTGGAAGTCAACTTCTGTCTAACTCGATTCAATTTTGATAGTTGTTTTTCTTGTTGATTAAGATGCTTTGATTCTTTAAGTTTGTTGTAACTCATTTAACACTCCTTCTGTTTGTTTTTGGGTTTAGGGTCTGTTAGCGCAGACCTTTTTGCTTTTAAAAATAAAAAAGCCAAAATGACGAAGTGGGCTTTATCAAATTGGCTTTCTAATCATACAAGATTTAACTTGTATAAAAACTTATGTTTGTTTTCCCACTTCTTTTTTACATAAATATTGTTAGAACAAATTCAGTCATAGAAAGTTGAATCAGTGATTCTATCAAAGAATTATTATGTATGTAAAATTATGGGAATTACTATTAAAGGTATGTGTTGTCTTGGTTTACCATATGGTAAACGTGCGTTTACCATATTCGAGTAAATATATTATAATTTCTTTTTTTGTGCCTTATAAGAATTTTTGATGTAAGTAGCTAGCATAGAATAAATTGGTTTAGTTTTGCTTCGATCTTTATAACCTATAATTAATTCTGATTCGTCATAAATGTTTAATTCCCTATTAGCCAAAATAACTGCCCATTCTTGTGTGACCATTTGCGAAGTATCTATTTCTTTGATTTTCTTCATTAACTCTATTCGAAATGTTCTATTTCTGTTCTCAATTTCTATCCTTTTCTGCTCTTCATCCTTAAATTTATTTTCAATTAATAAACTTATTTTTATTGCTCTTTTTATATCTTTGAGAAACAATGATATTAACATCTCACTTTCAAGCAAAATTTCTTTTATAAAGTTATCAATTGATGGTTCACTTTTTTTATACTGCAATTGTGGATCGAATATATTTTTTGTTTTGCTATACGGTTTATAATGCTCTGAAAAAAGTTCAGCATTAAATAATTTTACACGTTTTGCAAAATTATCCTTTTCAAAAAAATTATATTTTATATCATCTGTGGTTGGATTGGTTGAATATGAATTTACATTCTCTATAGCTATTATAATCTTTTTGGCAATTTTAGATGAAATAAAACTTGAAAATATCTTAAAGAAATCCAAAGAGTATTTTTCATCTTTACTTATGTGGTTAGTGTAGTTAACAATTACTTCAATTATTCTGAACGTTAGTTCTTTTGCAAATTTATCAAACTCAAAGTTTGCAAAAAAGGACTCCTCTAATATTTGCCTCTCGGTTTTTTCACCTTTATAAGACTTTAGAACTTCATCTATCCGATTTCTATTAAAACTTTGTAAATAACCAAGTTCAAGTTCAAGTTCAAATTTTAGAATCATGTGCAATATTGTTTCGTAGATTAAAAAATCTTGCATTTTCCCACTCCAATAAAAGACTAAGTAATTACTCTGTTATTTTATTAATTTATTTTCTGTTAATTATTATCACTAATTGAATATTGTAAATATTTCTCATGATCTTTTAAATAATCTTTCATAATCAATTTATCTTCTCTGACCAAACGAGAAAAATCTTTCAACCACTCGCCAACAACAGTTTGATTTCTATTTATTTGATTTTTTCTGACTAAATTATCTTTATCAACATTACTGCTATAATCAGTAATAGTATTGAATAGTGCATAACCAGTCTCCCCAAATTCAGCGATATATTTTCTTGATATTTCTGAAATGTCCCACATAAATTCTCCGAACTTTCTTAGAGCGAGTGATTTAGCCTTTTGATTTTTACTATCAAAGTTGAAGTCCAGTTTCAATATTTTAATTATTAAAGCAATAAAGTATTTCTTATCTATCTGTATTTCATCAATTGATTTAAGGTGGTTTTCAAAATCTTCTTTCATCCTATTAAAGTGTGCTCTTGACAAAATGCTCGAAATTCCTTGCACATTTATATCTTGGGAATTATGATTAAACTTTATTTGAATTGTAGATGCTTCAAAAATAAATCCATTATCACAAAGTTCTCTACAAAAGCCAATGTCAATTTTGAAGGATTTAGTTTTATTGTAACTATTTGTGATTCTAAAAAATGGCAAGTAAACTTCTTGTCTATAAATATTCATCTTATAATCTTTGTGTATGACATCGATGTGCACATAAGATTTTGTTAAAGGTGCAATTACGTTGAAAACTTCAAATGAATCTAAATTAGATATTTTCAACAGTTCTTGAAGACTCTGTTTGCCAATTTCTAATGCTTTCTCATTTGTGACCAAATTATAACTTTTAGTTACAACACTAAAAATACGTTTCTCATTGTCCACTTCTCCAACAACTGCCCTAAAATTCTTTAAAGGTGTATTAATATTCTCCAAATAGATATTTTCAAGTTCTACTGGGAATAAAACTTCATTAATATTCGTGTTTCTCATAAATCCATCCAAAATAAATTTAACTAAAAAAGTTTATACTTTAAATTATATCATCCTCTCATCCTCTGAATATCTTCATCCGAATGTGAAGCTGGATTCTCCAATATTAATTCAACTAAATCATCTGTCATAATTTTTCTATTTGTATTGGCACCATTTATTGCAGCTCTGTTTACTAATTCTTTTATTTCTGCAAAAGTATAATTCTCTGTGTATTCTGCTAATCTTATATAATCAATATTGCTCTGAGGTCTTCCATCCATGAACATTTTAAAAGCGTCATTTCGTGATTCAAAGTCTGGTGGTGGAATAAAAATCTTTCTATCAATCCTACCAGGTCTCAATACTGCAGGGTCAATACTTGAAATTAAATTTGTAGCTGCCACAACTAGAACATTTTCTGTATTCAGATTATCCATTTGTGCAAGAAATTCATTTACTTCAGATTTGTAATGATGACTTGTGTCATTTCTATTTGGAACAAGTGCGTCAAACTCATCAAAGAAAAGTAATGTTGGTGAGTCATTTCGAGCTTCATCAAAAAGATCTTTAATTTTTCCTTGAGTTCCGTGAACATATGTGCTTGCAATATCTCCAGGCTTTACCTCTATAAAGTTGTAGCCAATTGCATCTGCAATTTTTCTAGCGATAAAAGTTTTTCCGCATCCTGAAGGGCCAAAAAATATAATTCCATTAGGTGTTGTAATTTTAAACTTACTATATAACTTAGGATTTAAAATTGGACTAATTACATCATTAGTTAAAATTGTTTTTACTTCCCTCATTCCTGCTATCTCATCCCAACCATAAATAATGTCAGATATTGTATTGTCAAATTCTTCTTTGGAAACTACATTATTGCTAGAAATATTTAGTTGATGCTTAAGCCCACCTTTGAGTAGTTGAGCCAACTTATTATCTGGTCTTAGTTCACATTCTAAACATAACCAAGCTAACGCTTCAAGCTCTCTATCCCAATGACGTAATAAATCAATGCGTAAAAGCAGAGCTATTCGTTTATCCTCTTGAAACTCTGGAAGCCCACTAAATAGTGAGGAGTTATCGGTTAACATCGCATCTAAAATATTAAGTGCCTTTTGTTTCTGATTTTTAGCAAGAAATTTTGAAAATATTTTCCTCCAATGGGGGTCAATATCATTTGTTAATCGTTTTTTCATCTTTTATACCTTCAAAATATTATATTGAATTGAACATTAGAAATTATAAAATAGGGCATGCTATGAATCCAGAAAACCAAAGAACATATTTATTTATTTTCTTATCAATAAATCCAGTAATTAATGTAAACATAAGCGACCATCCATAAAAGATTATTGGCATCCACCAAAAAACTGCAATTCCCAAGAATACTAAAAAAACGTAATGACCCAGTTGAGCAAATAATGTGAAAAAATTAAGAAAGAGTCCGAATAATTCGCTTTCACCATTGTAATTCTTTACAAATGTTTTAAGGTGGAACACAAAATAAACGTAAAATGAATAATATGTAATTGTTAAAAGCATCACTCCTCTCTCCATTTGACTTTTTTATACCTATCTTTCCACCCAAGAGCTACTAGCCCTACAATAAGCGTAATTAAGCCTATCCAAAAGCCTAAATTATAAAATACTATTGGGACAGCAACAATAAACAAAATAGATTTATAATCAGTTTTCTTTTCTTTATTCACAAAGTCACCTCAATGGTTTGTTATAGGATTCTATTTTTTTCAAATTGTTTGCAACTTTTATCAACTACATCTGGTGGAATTGGTTTTTCTTCCCCTTTATTTGCATTTTCTTAATAAGAGATCATTTCCTAGATTGTGATAGATACAATTCCAGCAAGATGTTTGATTTACTTCTGTTTTACTTTTCATTTTTAATTACCTTTCATTCGTTTAATAGCAAAAATACGATTTGCATTTCTTAACTCACAATATCCTTCAACACTTAAATTGTTGCCATTATGGTTTATCGCTTGCTTTATAAAGAAGTAATCCAAGAACAAAAATACTAGTGCTTATTGTTAATCCCCACAAAGAACCTTTATCGTAGAAATAAAATACAACTGCTACGTTTATGGGTTTATCTTGGAAAAGCGAATCCAACGAACTTGTTCCAGTATAAATTTTATGCGAAAAGCTAAATAAGTGATACACAAACCCAGACGAACTCAATGTAATCATCAAAGCAGATAATAATCTTTTAATTGTTTTCATAAAAACACCTCTCTATAATTAGTTATCCCCCAAAACGGGGTTACAATCCTTTCAAACTTTTGACCGAAACAATTTGGTTAAGAGTAGATACTTGAGAAACAAGACTTCTTTTTCTGCTTCCAGTTCGGCATTATTTTGTTTTAACTCTTTATTTTCTCTTGCTAAATCATATAAATCAACTTTTAGGATGTCTATTTCGGAATTGAATTTTACTCAATTTCCTTAAATCTATCCTCGACCTCTATGTTCATAAAGAAATTTCCTATTATTTATTTTTTTTTCTAATCACCAATATTTAATTCACTAAAACAGTCAAAATTATAATCTATCTTAAAATATTCAGATTATTATTCAAACACAATTCAATTTAACATCTCAACACTATTCATTAATTCACTATTACTTACATGTGCATAGATTTGTGTGGTTTTTACATCCGAGTGTCCTAAAAGCTTCGATACATTTAAAATTGGCACTCCTTTTTGAACTAACCAACTTGCAAACGTATGACGCAAACTGTGAAAACTTAACTCATTTCTAATTTCGGCTTTTTCACGATACTTTTGCATTAGTTTAATTGTTTTATCGGCTGTAAACGTAAATATTGGAGTTAAAGTAATCCGTTTACTTAGTATTTCCTTTGCAGTAGCATTTAGTGGGATAACTCTAATTTTTCTTGATTTGGTTATATGTGTTCTATTATCAAGAGTAATTATTCCACTATTCAAATCAATTTGCTCTTTTGTTAATGTTAATAGTTCCATTTGTCTAAGTCCAGTATTTGTAGCAAGTAGAACTAAATCTTTGAAATCATCATTATCAATAGAGAGCAAGAATTTATCTAACTCAACTTTTGAAAAGTATAGAGGTTGTTTCTCGGGAGTTTTAATCCTACTAATAGCATTACAAGGATTGCTAAGTATATAATTATTTTTAACTGCAAAATTAAATGCACTTTTAAGGTTTATTAAATCCTTTCTACCTTGATAAATAGATGAAAATTCAATTCTTTGCTGTAGATATTCGTTAATTTGTTTTGTTGTAAGAGTCTCAAGATTTGGATTATTGAAGTATCTTTGCATAAAGATAAAGGTCTGCTTGTAATCTCTTGTAGTTTTTGTGCTATGTATTGATTCTGAATGCTTTAGAAATTGAAAAGCGAAATTCTTCAGACTAATTTGCTTGTAATTTAATTCAACCCTCTTAGATAATTCCAACTCAAATCTAGATAAAAATTTTAAGGCTTCTGATTTTAATTTTGTTCCAGTAGATTTACAAGTTTTGTTTCCATTTTGCTTATCATAAAAAATATAATAAATGCCGTTTTTCCTTTTTGAAAGAAACATAATTCCCACTCCTTTCAAGCTCCGAAAATTAGCAAATACGAATCAAAAACATAGTAACCTATAGCTAACCTATTGTTTTAATTGGTAGCTCGTCGGGCTCATAACCCGAAGGTTTCAGGTTCAAGTCCTGACCCCGCTACAACTAAAGGTTCAAAATTATTCATTTTGAGCCTTTTTTATTTTTAAATATCTTATTATTTTTAATGTATTGGAGGTATTATTCCTACTTTTTATGGAATGTTGGAAAATAGAATAAGAGAATCGTAGAATTTTGGATTTCTGCTAATAAATTGCGAAAATATTGAAATCTCTTTTTTATTAATATTCAATAAGATATTTTATCTTATTCAACATATATTTTAATCAAAAATTAGAAAACTAAAGAATTCAATTACAATTCCATTTTTCCATCATTCCACCAATCCGCTTTTCCATTTTTCCATCATTCCAGTATTCCATTTTTCCACCATTCCAAATAAGATGTCTTGACTTATTCTGAATATTTGTCTATTTTAATACGACTAAAATTATCGTATTATGTTAAAAATTTCAAAATCAGTAGAATATTCAATTTTTGCATTAAAGCAGATTTACAACAATAAAAGTTCAAATTTGCTAATTGCACGTGATATTGCGGAAAAAGAAAGCATTCCAACAGAACTTGTTGCTAAACTTTTGCAAAAAATGAAAAAGAATGGAATTTTAGATTCTGTTCAAGGAAAATTAGGTGGCTATTGCTTTGCTAAAAATCCAGAAGAAATTACTCTTTATTCTGTGGTAGAAGCTATTGATGTTGACGTTCAAATTACAGAATGTTTGTGCGAAAATGCAACCGAAGAGCATTGCAAACGAGTATTTTCATGTTCCTTACGTTCGCCATTTAACAAACTACAAAACGAAATTATTAACCTAATGAAAAACTTAAAACTAACAGAAATGTTCAATTAATAGGAGATACAAAAATGGGAAAATTTATTGTGCCCGATTTACCATATAGCTATGATTCTTTAGAACCATATATAGATGCAATGACAATGGAAATTCACTTAACAAAGCATCATGCAGCTTATGTAAACAATTTAAACAACGCAATTGCTGGAACTGACCTTGAAGCAAAAACTTTAGAAGAACTTTTGGCAAATGCTGGAATGTTACCTGCAGCAGTTAGAAATAATGGCGGTGGACATTTTAATCACTCTCTTTTCTGGTCAATTATGGGAAAAAACAAGGGTGGAAATCCAACAGGTAAACTTGCTGATGAAATAAACTCAACTTTTGGTTCATTTGAAAATTTCAAAAATGAATTTTCGAAAGCAGCTACAACACGTTTTGGTTCTGGTTGGGCTTGGCTTTTAGTAAAAAATGGAAAGTTGGTTGTTTCTTCTACTCCAAATCAGGATAATCCTTTAATGGATGTTGCCGAAGTTAAAGGAACTCCAATTTTAGGTTTAGATGTTTGGGAACATGCATATTACTTAAAATATCAAAACAGACGACCAGAATACATTGAAAACTTTTTTAATGTAATTGATTGGGATGCTGTTGCAAAAAGATATGAAAACGCTCTTTAATAATTAGCTTAAATAAAAAAGGTGCTTAAATGCACCTTTTTTATATTCAATTCTATTTATTGCTTTATCGTAAATACATCATTTTTTTAACACTAATAAAATCATCTGCTATAATTCTATAAAAATAAACTCCAGAAGCAACCAAATTTCCAGCATTATTTTCACCGTTCCAAACAACCGAATGCTTTCCAGAAATTAATACGTCGTTCAAAAGTGTATTTACTTTTTCACCAAGTAAATTGAATATTTCCAGTTTAACATTCGTCGATTTCGGAATTTCGAACGAGATATTTGTGGTTGGATTAAAAGGATTTGGATAATTTTGACTTAATCTGTAATTGAATTTATGTGATAAATTTAATTCATCTGAAATATCTGTTAATTCTTCAACCAATTGAAACTTAAAAGCATCAGCGCGTAGCACAAATCCAGCTGTACTTTCACCAACATCTGTTATTCTAACAATTATTTCAACATTTGCTGGAAAGTAGTAAGTACCAATTGGTTTCCATTGCCCACTTCCTTCATTTTGATTTAAGTAAACAGAATCGACTTCAATGTTACTAATATTGATTTTATATTGAGCTTTTTCGCAAGCATTAACTGTTGTTGGCACTATCTCTAAAAGATTATATTTGCCCGATTTTTTTAATTTTGTCCTAAATTCCGCATAACAAGCTGGGTTTTGATTAACTGTCGCATATCTGCTTGAAGTTCCGTGGGCAGTTGCAACACTGGTGTTCCACTTGCCAAATTCGGTGTATTTGTCTTGTTCTTCGTTATCCGAAAGAGTAAAATAATTTTGAACATTTGCCGAAATTGGCAAAATGAACTTTGATTTGATAGGGTCATCACTTAAAATTAAAAGTGAATCAACAAAACTTCCTAATTCGTTTATGCAAAATTTTAAGTTCAAATCAACAGAACTCATTTTAGGAATTTCAATTGGATAAGATAATTTTGAAATAAGTGAACTTTTTAACGAACTTAATCCAAAAATATTTAATGAATTTGAACCATAATTCGAAATGGTTAAATTATAATTAACCGAATCCCCAACAACTATTTCGCTCAATTCTAATAAAGCTTCGCTTACGCTAAGTTCTTTGTCTTTTACAAAAGTCGAAATTTTAAGCACATCTGCAACGGCAATTTTTGTAGCTTGTCCTTTGCCAACAACTTTATATTTAACTGTTAATTCATCAAATTCTGAGCAAAATACTGTCGCCAAGTAATTCCAATTTAGTGGTTTCAATGAAGAAGTGAATTTAATTGTATCAACGGCAACAGAATTTAAGTGAATTATGTATTCAAATTTTTCAACTGGATTGCTAATTTTGGGGACTTGAATGAATAAATTATAAAAAGTCGATTTTGGAACTGAATAATTCCACTGAGCAATTGCGGAATCAGATTCACTCATTGTTGTAAATCGCGAATTTGTTCCCCAAGAATTTAGTGTTTGATTGTTCCAATTTCCAACAATTTCAGAATATTGGTTATCCAAATTATCAATAAATTTATCGGGCGGTAAATACTCTATAAATTCCATTGCTTGATTTCCAACTGTATCAGTGACTGCTACTCCTACTTTAACCAAGTTTTTAATTAAAAATGAATTTTCAGTTCGCCAAGAATTTTCGCTGGTTTTAACACACTCGGCAACTTGATAATTTTCATAAATATCTTTAACTGCAACAAATGGCTGAGTTTGAAATATCAATTCGCTTGTTGTAATTTCAAAAAATACTTTATCGCCAACTGAATTTTCGGTAATTGTTATTTCTGGTTTAGTTTTATCAACTGTTCCACGCCAAAGTTGCATTGCTTCAACTGCTGTGCAATACTTAAACTTAACATCGGGATATTTAATTTCCATCTTGTGAGCAAGACTGTCGATATATTCAATATTATCAAGAAAATCTGTTTCTGGAAGATGAGCCCACAAACAAGCTAATTGATCTTGTCCATTTGAAGCTGCAGCGAAAATTGAATCGACATAATTCCAATATTTTGTAGCTTGAAAGCTGGCTGAACGCACGTTCCATCCTTTTCCATTACCAGGCTTTTGGTAATTTAGGTAGGAAGGACGATAAGGAATCCAACTTGAAGGAGCCTCAGACCAGTCAAAATTATTGTCTGTTGGTTCAGTTTCATCAATTCTTTTAGCTGGATAATCGTTATGGAAACTGTATGGCAAGACACGTTCATCTAAATAATGTTGCCAGTCGTTATCCATATAATGCCAACCGCTTCTAAATGAAACTGGAAAAACCTCTTCATCCAACAAAAACTGCGATAAAGTAACTTTAAAATCATCAAGCGATTCCCAAAACGTTTTGGATTGATTCCAATAGTAAACTCCATCGCCATCGTAATCTGACCAAAAAAATGTGTGATAGTGAAGCGACAATTCATCACCATTTAACTCAACATTTTCACCATGATATTTTTTCATTAAATATAAAGTCATAATGTTAGGAGTTGGCATATTTTTATTAGTAGCATATCTAAAAATATTTCCCGCCATCATCCACCAAGTCAGTTTCAAAGGTTGCCCAAAAGAATCCTTTAATTTTGCTCTAAAATTTGGGTCCATAACAGCATAAGTATTTCGGTTTGGATTTGTGTATAGGTCAATACTGTAAAAATCGTTATAAGTTGTCGTTCCCATTCCTTCCCAAATTGCGGTATCTGAACCAAGAACCAAATAAACAACGCCTCCGCCAAATATTTGTGAAGTGGATAAAAGCAAAAAGATTGTAAAACTTATTTTTATTAACGACTTCATAATATTCTTCCTAAAATTTTTGAACTTATTACAAATAATTTAGTTTGTACACTCATCAACCAAATATAAAATTGAGCGATATTCAATTCCGCTATTGTAAGATAGTCCAATTTCGCAAGTTTTGCTGTTGGAATAACCTTCGTGGCACGATTCGGTTAATTGAGGTTTCAAATCCTTAAGTGCCAATTCGTTCAATTCTGGAAAATTAAAACCTCTATCGCCAGCAAATCCGCAACAAGTAACGTTTTCTGGAATAATTACATCGGTTGCACAAGCTTTTGCGACTTTTATGAATTTATCTGTCAATCCCATTTTAGTTGAACTACAAGTAACGTGAACTGTTATTGTCTTTTCTTGCTTTTTTAAATTCAATTTATCAAGTAGGTAATCGCTAATAAATTCAACTGGTTCGTATATTTTCAATTCATTTCCGCCGGTTAGCTCAATGCGATTTTTTGTAGTTTGCAAGCAAGGGGATGTATCGTATAAAACTGGATATTTTCCATTTTCAGAAACTTCGGCTAATCTTTTGATTAATTCATCTGTCTTTTTGTTACCTTGTTCAACATGACCTTTGCTAAGCCAAGGCATTCCACAACAGAGACTATCTATATCTTTTGGATAAATAATGTCGTAACCAGCTTTTACAAGTAAACGATGTGTAACTGTAGTTAGTGATTCGTTAGTTTTACTTCCTTTGGGATTTCCCATAGTTCGGCTAATACAGCTTGGAAAATAAACAACTTTTTTGGAATTTGATTCAGTTATAACTTCTGGAAGTAATTTATCAGCTGCTTTTGGCATCCATCTGTTCCATAATGGAAAATTCTTTCCAAAAATCTTCTTTTTTGTTACAGCAAGAAACTCAATTACTTTTGTTCCTAAAACAATGTGGAAAAAGTGGACTAAATTTAGTCCTATTTTGGCAATTGATAACACAAGAGATAAACGATTTGCTAAAGTTTTTCCAACCGAATAACCAGTTGGAGAAATATCTTCGGCTCGCAATTGTTTAATTAACTTTCCAGTATCAATGCCAACTGGACAAGAAATTGCACACAAACCATCTGTGGCGCAAGTTTCTTCTCCATAATATTTGAACGATTCAATTAGCTCATTTTTTCGATGAACATCCTTTTTTGTCCGCGATAAATTAGCAATTTCGCGATAAGTTGTAATTCGCTGGCGTGGAGTTAAAGTTAAATCGCGCGAAGGACAGCTATTTTCGCAAAATCCGCATTCGATACATTTATCAATTATATCACGAGCAATTGGTAGTGGTTTTAAGTTTTTTAGATGAATATTTTCATCGGCATTAAGAATAACTCCAGGATTTAATATGTTTTCTGGGTCAAATATTTTTTTTATTTCCTGCATCATCAAATAGGCTTTTTCGCCCCATTCATATTTTACAAACGGAGCCATATTTCTGCCAGTTCCGTGTTCTGCTTTAAGCGAGCCTTTGTATTTATTGGCAGTCATAAAAATCACTTCGTCCATAAAATTTTTGTAACGGCGGACTTCACTTTCTGAGCCAAAATCTTGATTAAACACAAAATGCAAATTTCCTTCGAGCGAATGCCCAAAAATAATTGCTTCATCGTAGTGATATTTTACAAAAAGTGCTTGTAATTCCAAAGCTGCATCGGCAAGTTTATCCAAAGGAAATGCAACATCTTCAATAATGCACGAAGTTCCTGCTTCCCTCATTGCACCAACTGAAGGAAACAATCCTTTTCTAATATTCCACAATTTGGAATATTCAGCATAAACATCGGTAAAGCTAACTGGCAATACTAAATTATACTCGCTTAAACTTTCCGAAATTTGAGTCATCTGTTTTTTAAGTTCAGTTTTATCAACCGAAGATGTTTCAACAAGAAGAGCAGTTACCTTATTGCCAAGAGATTTCAAATAATCTGGCATTCCCGATTTATCCTCAACAGAACGAAGTGCAGCTCTATCCATTATTTCAACGGCATCAACTGGCTGTTTTTTAAGAGTAAATACGGCTTTACAAGCATCTCTTAAATTTTGGAATAGAATTAAAGCACTTGCTTTGTTTGGTGCTTCCAGAACGGTTTTGTACGTAATTTCGGAAATAAATCCTAAAGTTCCTTCCGAGCCAATCATCAAATGTTGAATAATTTCAATTGGGTTTGAAAAATCCACAAGCGAATTTAAACTATAACCGGTAGTATTTTTCATTTTATATTTATGTCGGATTAAATCGGATAGTTCTTTGTCAGAATTTGTTTCGGAATGTAACTGAATAATTTTATTAATTAAATCCTTGTGCGAGATTGTAAAATCCGCGATCGATTTTTCGTCGGCAGTATCAAGCAAAGTTCCATCATGAAAAACTATTTTCATACTTTCAAGCGTGTTATAGCTGTTTTGAGCAGTTCCGCAACACATTCCGCTGGCGTTATTTGCAGCAATTCCGCCAATCATTGCCGCATTAATTGATGCCGGATCTGGTCCAATTTTTTTATCGTAAGGTTTTAAATAGGCATTTGCAAAACTTCCTATAACGGAAGGTTCGAGCGAAATAAACTGTTTATCGTCCGATATTTTATGACCTCGCCAATCTCTATCGGCAACCATTAAAACAGAATCCGAAATGGCTTGTCCAGAAAGACTTGTTCCAGCGGCTCTAAAAGTGACTGGAATTATAGCTTCTTTACACTTTTTAACAATAAATTGTACTTCTTCTGTATTTTTAACTTTAACAACAATTTCTGGAATAAGTCTGTAAAAACTTGCATCAGTTCCATAAGCAAGTCTGTTTAGTTCATCGGTAAAAATTCTTTTTGTTGGAATTTTTTTTGCAAACTCATCATAAAGTTTCTTATAAATTTCACTTTTCATTTATTTGTTCCTATTTCAAACTGTTATTTAATAATCTAAAACTTCAACAATTTGAACAACTACACTATATATTAAAAATTGCGTTACCAAAAATTTTCATTTGATAAACAATTACTGCTTTACTAACTATTTCCACAAGCACTTTCAACTTCTTCAATTGTTTTAGGAATAGGCAATTTTCCTAAAACTCTGCTACCATTTTCAGTAACTAAAACATCGTCTTCAATTCTAATTCCACCAAAATCTAAATAATTGGCAACTTTATCGTAATTGATAAAATTGGAAAGTTTATTTTCCGATTTCCAAATGTTATAAAGCTGAGGAATAAAATAAATTCCAGGTTCTACGGTAATTACAAAACCTGTGTGGAGATTTTTTGCTAATCGCAAATAAGCCAATCCAAACTGCTCGCTACGTTGCGTAGTTTCGTCATAACCGACAAAACCCTCGCCAAGACCTTCCATATCGTGCACATCAAGTCCGAGCATGTGACCAAGTCCGTGTGGATAAAATAGAGCATGCGCACCTTCATTAACGGCATCGTCAATATTTCCTTTCATCAAACCCAAATCTTTTAATCCACTTGCAATTATTTTAGCAGTTTGAAGATGAATTTCTTTATAGCTAACATCGGGTTTTATCGAATTTATTGCATTTAATTGCGAATTAAGTACAATATTATAAATATCTTTTTGTTTATCAGAAAATTTTCCACTAACGGGAAAAGTTCTAGTAATATCGCTTGCGTAGTGAAGTAAAGATTCGGCACCAGAATCGAGCAAAGCTAAATCGCCAGCTTTCATAGTATTTTCGTGATTATGATTATGCAGAGTTTCGCCATTTATCGAAAATATTATTGGAAATGAAACTCCATTTCCTAATCCAAGAGTTAAACCTTCAATTGAGCCATAAATTTGTTTTTCCAAAACTCCCGGTGCAGACTTTTTCATTGCAAAAGTGTTCATTAAATAGCTAATTTCAAGTGCTTTTTCAATTTCGGCAACTTCTTCTGATGATTTAATTGAACGTTGCTTAACTACTGCACTAATAAATTCTTTGGATGATTTGCTATCAACTTGGTTTGGATTAATTTCGAGCCACTTTTCAAATTCAATTTTAATCTGAGCTTGATGTTGTGGCAAATGGTGTATTTTTTCGCCATTTGTGATATGACTTTTTAACGAATTTGTTAATTGCGACATTGGTCGAGTATCTAAAACCCCAACTTCGGCAGCCTTTTCTGAAATTAATTTTTCAGGTCCCATCCAAACTATATCGTCAATATCTCTGTCGTTTCCAAAAATGATTTCTCTATTGTTATCAACATCAATAACAGCGGCTAAATCTGGAGAATCAATTCCAAAATAATAGAGAAATGTGCTATCTTGTCTAAATTTGTAAGTATTTGCACGATAATTCATTGGAGTATCAACAGCACCCGGAAAGAACAAAATTCCACTTTTCATTATCTTTTTTAGTTCATTTCGTCGTTCAATATATGTTTTTGATGAGAACATTTAGCCTCCGCAATTTTATTTTTTTAATAGTCAAATATAGGAAATTAGAAGTTATAATGAGATTTGTTTGCCCTTTTGAGCACAATATTCTTTCAAAAAGAACATTTTTATCAAAATTTTTAAGTAATTCGAAAATTGAAAATAATTAAAACCAATTTCGTTTTCGGAAGGAGTACAACATTCCTGATGCAATTAAAATCATTATTCCCCACATTATGAAATAACTATATTTGTAATGTAATTCAGGTAAAACGTCAAAATTTGTTCCATAAATTCCAACAATAAAAGTAAGAGGAATAAAAATTACCGAAAATATTGTAAGAAATTTCATAATATCGTTAAGTTTGCTACTAATTGTAGTTCGGTAAATATTTAGTTGGTCGGATAAAATTTCTCTATAGCTTTCAGAAGATTCAATTGCGTGATTTATATTATCTAATAATTCTTTATAATGCAAATCAGTGTTTTCGCTAATAAATTCAGTATCCATTTTTGTAAGGGAAAGAAATATTTCTTCGGCTGGTCTTATGTTTTTTCTTAAAAAATTTAACTCTCTTTTAAAAGTAGTAATATTATCAATAACCGATTTGTTGGAATCGAGCACAATGTTTTCCTCAATATTCTCTATTTTTTCGCCCAAATTTCCAATTATATAGATATAACTATCAATAACAACATCAAGTAGTGCAAAGGCTAAATAATCAATTCCAGAACTTCTGATTCGTTTTTTTTGATTCCTAATCCTCTCTCGCACAGGCTCAAATACATCACCTTTTTTTTCTTGGAAGGTAATTAAGACAGATTTTGTAAAAATTAAACTCAAATTTTCAACCGAAACAAAATCAGAATTCTCTTCTTGATGAAGCATTTTTAATGAAATAAAAAGACAATTGTCATATTCCTGCACTTTTGGTCTTGCGTGTACATTCATAACATCGGCAAGAATAATTTTGTCCAATTCAAAAACTTCTGCAATTTCTTCCATTACGGAACTGTTATGCAATCCGTCAACATTAAGCCAAGTAACTTTTTCTTCATTTTGATATTTTACGATATCTTTTAATGAGTGAATAACTTTTTCTTCAATGCTATTTGCATCAAAGCTAATAACACGTAATAAAACGTTATCAATTTTTTGCTCTCCCCTAAACCATAATTCATCTGGTGAAATTCCAATTTCCTTTTTGTGTTTTTTTATAAAACGAGCCATATTTTTTCCACTTGTTAAGTTATTTTCAAAATTGAAATTTTTATAACATTAAAATATGAATTTTATAGGCACAAAAAATGAATTTTTAGTTTTGGTTAGAAATAAAGTATTTTGAAAAACAGTTATTATTTAGTTGATAAAAAAATGACGCTTAAAAAGCGTCATTTTTAATTGAATTTAACCACTTATCTTTTATAAGTCAGACTTTTGGAATTATTTCCGGTTAGAGTAAATTTAGAGATTAACGTTTGTAAATTTTCGGTTAGTTTATTTAAATCTTCAGAAGCTTGGGCAATTTGTTCAACTCCAATTGCTGTTTCGTGTGCAACAGTATTTATTCCCGAAATATTTATTCTAATTTGTTCCGCTTCATCAGCCTCACCTTTGCTGGCTTCGGCTACATTACTAACAATACTCATCACTTTATTGGATGATTTTATAATTTCAGTAAGCGACTGCCCCGCTTGTCTTACAGAAACTTTTCCACTTTCGACTTGAATTCTACCTTTATTCATTGATTCAACAGCATTTTTTGTCTCAAATTGAATTGTTTTAATCATATCTGCAATTTCTTTTGTTGATTTTGTGGTTCTTTCGGCAAGTTTTCTAACTTCATCAGCAACAACTGCAAAACCGCGACCTTGTTCTCCGGCGCGAGCAGCTTCAATTGCGGCGTTTAGAGCAAGTAAGTTTGTCTGATCGGCAATATCATCTATTACTTGAATAATTTCGCCAATTTTTTCACCACTATTGCCAAGACGATTAATAATATCGGATGATTGCATAACAACATCGGCAATACTATTCATTCCCGTTTCGAGTTCTGTAAATACAACACCTCCTTTTTCTGCAATCATTTTAGAGTGATTTGCTTCTTCTGCAGCAAGATTTGTATTCTCGGTCGTTTCCATTATGGTTGATGTAACATGTTCAACCGAAATAGTAACTTCAGAAGTTTGCGAACTTTGCTCTTGCGCTCCAGCCGCCATTTCTTCGGCACTTGCTGAAATTTCGGCACTTGCACTAGCTGTTGCTTGAACTGCATCGTTAATTCTTATAATAATTTGCTCTTGAGCTTTTACCATTTCGTTAAATGAATCAATAATATTTGAAATAACATCGCCTTCTCTTTCTTTATGAATGCTAACTGTTAAATCGCCTTTTGTAAAAGCATCAATTGCTTGAAGTATTAAATTTGTGCTTCTATCCAAATATGCTTGTAAATCCTTTAAAACATTGGTTTCTTTTTGGAAATCCAGCGAAACAGAAACATTTTTGATTGTCCTTTTTAACATTCCACGCAAACCTTGATGCATTGGTTTTCGATAAAATTTATGTTCGGAAGCATAATGCGTTGCAGTATCTATCTCTTTCATAAAAGCTTCAAATTGGTCGGTAACATCATTTATTTGCCAAGCCATTTTAGCAAATTCATTACTCGATGTAATATTTGTAATTCTTTTTTCAAAATTTCCGTGCGAAATGGCTTCCGTTTGTTGAATAAGTGTTACAAATGCTTCCTTCATATAATTTCTTATTTGGATATAAGAAAAAATGCTAACAGCTGGAATTGAGAAAGCAAAAAGCAAAAAAATGTAAGTGGAAAAGGAACTTAAACTGATTTCAGTCATAAACAACATCAAAACAAATGTGATTAAAGCCAAAATTGCTAATAACAGAAATCTTAATCGAATATATCCCTCAAAACTATCTCCATTATAAGGAGAGTATAAGTTCTTCATAAGCCATTCCTTTTTCGTTTAATAAATCATTTAATATTTTACCTGAAGCTGTCATTTGGTTTGCAATACTATTTCTCTTCTCTTCTGCTAATAATTTTTGATAAAGTGGAATAATTATGCGGTCAACTATAGTTTTGTTTGGCTTTCTTCTAACTGAATAGTAACCGATTATTTTTCCTTTTTCATCTAAAACTGGAGTAATATTAGCAAAAACCCAATAATATGAACCATCGCTTGCCATATTTTTTACATAAGCATTAATTTCCTTTCCCGATTGAATTGTATCCCAAAGTAATTTGAAAACAACTCTTGGCATATCAGGATGGCGAATAATATTATGATTTTGCCCTAAAAGCTCAGTATTTGAGTATTTAGCAAATTCTAAAAATATCTCGTTACAATATGTTATTATTCCCCTTGTATCCGTTTTTGAAACTATAAAATCGTCATCCCGCAACACCTTTTCAACACTTGTTGGAGCTACTTTTGGCTTCATGCACTCACCTATTTGTTTTAATTATAATAATTATATCAATCATATAATCGATAATTTGAATTTAAAGTTTAATTATTCCGAGATAAATATTTGTTTATTTTTTACTTTTGGTTAACTTTTGAAATAAACTTTCGATAATACCCTGATTGATTAAATCAAAACAATGGTAACATGCTATGAATTTTACAAAAATATTAATAATAACCTTTCTTATAAACTCAACTCTGTTTTCTAATTCTACAATTGATAGCCTAAAACAGCTAATTAGCGAGAACAGTGGTAAAAAATCAATTGAGCTAACAATTGAGCTTTCTAAAAAATTACTTGAAAGAAATAATTCGAAAGAAGCAATTCGTTATTCCCAAAATGCAATTACTGAAAGTAAAAAAATTGGGAATAAGGAATTAGAAATACAAGCACTGGCTATTATTAGCAGATGTTATTTAATGACTGGAAATATTACTTTTGCACAACAATTTAGTGATTCGCTAAAAAAGGAATCAGAAAAAATAAATTATCTTTTCGGAATTGGTTTAAGCTATCAGATAAAAGCAATTTTATTAAGTTATTCTGGAAAGTTTGAAGAAGGACTTAAAAGCATCGATAGTTCGTTGCAAATTTTTAGTTACGCCAAATTTCCTTTAGAAAGAGCAATTTCATTTCAAACAAAGGCTACATTATCAACTTATGTTGGCAAAAAAGAGAGTTACGAATATTATATTCAAGAAGCACTTAAAATTTACAAAGAAAAAAAAGCAACTTATAGCTATGCAACTTTGAAACTAAACAAAGCACTTATTCAGGGCAATTCACTTGGGCAGTACGAAAACGCAATTAAAAATGCATTAGAAACACTCCCATTTTTTGAAAAATTGCAAGATACAATTAAAATTTCGACTGCTACTAGCATAATTGCAGTTTGTTACGATGCAATTGGAAATTATGATAAAGCAATTAAATATTATCAAAATGCTATAAATTTGAATGAAAAAAGCAATAATTTGCTTTACCTTGCCAATTTTGTTAATAATCTTGGTGAAGTTTATAAGCATGAAGGTGATTTTGAAAAAGCATACGAAAATTATAAAAAATCGCTTGAAATTTTCCAAAAGCTTGGACTTTCGGAAGGAATTACTGTTGCAAAAAATAACATTGGCGAATATTTTCTTCACAAAATGGAATACAATAAGGCACTTGTTTATTTCAAAGAATCGATGGCTAATGTTGATAAAAACATCGATTTTTATAAGTTGACAATTCTAAACCGAAATATTGGAATTGTTTATCTAAAAAAAGGCAACTATGATAATGCAATTTTCCACCTAAACAGCTCTATTGAAAACGGTAAAAAAATGGGGCTTTTGGAAGAAGTTTATCCTGCGTATAAAAGTCTGGCAGAAGTTTATACAAAAAAGGGCAATTATAAAGAAGCATATAACAATATGATTTTGTATTCTGAAGGCAAAGATGAACATTTGAAAAAAAGTAACGCCGAACGTTTAACAGATATTGAAAATAAATATCAATCAGAAAAGAAGGAAAAAGAGATTGAAATTTTAACTAAAAGTCAGGAAATACAAAATTTGCATATCGAAAATCAAAGATATATTACAATAGTTCTTTTTACTATTTTAGTTTTAATAGCTGGTGGAAGCATTTTGTTACTTAAACGATATATGTTTAAGAAAAAAACCAACACCGCATTGGAAAAATCGAATAAAATAATGAAGAAATATGCCGATGAATTAGAAATGACTAATTACCAGTTAAAAGAATCGGAAGAAAACTTGAAAAGTCTTAACGCAACCAAAGACAAGTTTTTTTCAATAGTCGCTCACGACCTAAAAGGACCATTTTTCTCGTTATTAGGTTTAACCGAACTTATGTCGGAAGATATTGACGAAATGAGCAAAGATGAAATTAGAGAAATGAGTTTATCTATTAACACTGCTTCAAATAAAGTATTTGCACTTTTAGAAAATTTACTTGAATGGTCGCGAACTCAACTTGGAATGATAAATATTGAAAGAAAATTGTTCAATTTTAATGAACTGATAATTGAAAACTCGAAGTTATTTAAAGATAGTTTGGAACAAAAAGGTATTTTATTAAGGACAAAATTGGAAGAAGATTCCCAAATTTTTTCTGATAAAGAAATGATAAATTTTTCACTTCGTAATTTGTTGAATAATGCAATTAAGTTTACCGAAAATAATGGCGAAGTTTTAATTGAAACTCAAAAACAAGAATCCAATTTTATCATTCAAATTAGTGATACGGGAATTGGAATGGATGAAAACACACTAAGCAAATTGTTCAAAATTGAGTCAACTTTTTCAACAGAAGGTACTGGAAAAGAAAAAGGAACTGGACTTGGGCTTATTTTGGTAAATGAGTTTATTCAAAAAAATAATGGAACTATTTCAGTTACAAGTGAATTGGGAAAAGGCTCAAAATTTACTATAAAATTGCCACTAAACTAAAATTTTACAATATTTTGGACGTTCATTTTGGATTTTTGCGAGCGTAACTCAGTTGGTAGAGTATCCGCTTCCCAAGCCGAAAGTCGCGGGTTCGAATCCCGTCGCTCGCTCAAATAATACATTATCTTTCAAAACATAGATTATTTTAATACAATCAACTTTTTTACATCAACAAAATTGCCAGCTCGTAGTTTGTAAAAGAAAACACCACTTTTAAACTCAGACGCGTCAAAAACTACATCATATTTTCCAGCAGTTTGTCGTTCGTTTACTAATGTAATCACTTCTTTTCCAAGAATATCATAAATTGTTAAAACTACATAGACAGAATTTTCTTCAATTGAAGGTATTGTATAATTTATTGTAGTTGTTGGATTAAAAGGATTTGGATAGTTTTGCTCCAATAAGAAATCACTAACTATTATTTCCTCGCCCACAACACCAACTTTTGGAGTATCAAAATAATTAATTGCGTGTGAAACAATCTGGTTGAACGATTCATCATTTGCGGTGGTTTCAAGTGGAAATGATAAATAAATCATACTTCCTTGACTTACTGAACTACCAAAAGTGCCTGTAAATTCAACTCCACCAACTTTTCCATTAGAATATTTTAAACAAATATTGCTTCCATTTTGAGTGGAAATTTCATCGGGATAATCTTCTTCATAAGTTTGACCAATGTTAAGCTGCAATCCATCAAAAATAGAATTTGCAACGCCAGCAACCGAAACGGAAGCAGCGTCATCCGAAATATATTTGGCTTTTAAATAATTATTATAAAATGCTTTATCGGAAGAACTTCCTTTATAATCAAGATCCCAACCAATTTCACTTCCAGAGACAAATAAATTTCCTTCATTTTCGAGATAATTTTGGACAATTAACTGCTCAGCCGAATTAAATGTTTCATCAGCCGTACTTTCATCGCCAAGTATCCAAAAAACGTAATCGTAATCTTCTAATTGAACTGATAAATTTTCAATTTCTGAATTTTTAACTGATTCAAATGAAATGGATAATTCCTCGAGTGATTTTCCATATTTTACAACAAATGCATTTCCGGCACCTTGCCAGCTTCCTATTTCACGCTCAAATCCATCAACAATAATGGCTTTTTTCTCAAAATTTAAATTACTAACTCCAAGAACGTTTGACCAATTGCTTTCAGAAAAATCTGGAGCATCATTTTTAATGCTCGATATTCTAAAATAATTTGTTGTGGATTGCACCTCAATTTTAGCGGAATTTGTATTGCAACTATTTTCGTCAAGAATAACATTCCACTCATTTCCATCAATTGAATTATAAACTCGATAGCCTAAAATTTCGGTAGTATCGCAACTCCATTTTAATTCCACCTCATTTTCCGAAGTATATTTGGCGTACAATAATTCTGGTCTTTGCGAATTATAATTGCTTTCCATGTTGTTGTAAAAACGAGGAGTGTAAACACCTTGCAAATCAGAAGCTGTGTATGACCAATAAGAAACTCCCCAGCCACGCGAGGTTGCTTCAACAATTTTAAAACTTCCATTTATATTTCTTTCAACAAACAAGCGAACGTGACCAACTTTGTGAATTGCATCTCCGGGTTTTAAATCGTCCCAGCTTGAATATTGAGTTGTTATTCCTGGCATATAAGCAGTTGAAGCATGATAACTTAATTGCCAACAGCGACTAACGTATCCAGAGCAATCAACTCCCAAAGCGTAAGATGAAACTCCATCGGTGTTAATATCGCCAGCGTATTTGCCAGTTAATAATCCAGCATCAAATTGAGCTAAAGTATTAAAACCGCCCCATTTATAAGGAACTCGTGAATTTGTGCCACTAATTAACCAATCGGGAGTTTTAACAACATCGCCATCGGGAGCAGTTATATTTGTCGGTGAAAGATTTGACGAGCTACATTCGTATTGATGAAGCACATAAGTATCAGCAATTTTTAACGCTTCGGTTCGGCTAACTCCACTTTTTATTCTACTTTTTATTTTTGGAATTTCCCCAGCAGCTTCATTGCTTGTTACATAATCGTTAAAATGAACGTTTCCATTGTAAATTTTGGGATAATTAATTACTCCTTTGGTTAGCAAAGTTGAGCTGAACCATTTTACAATTATAACTCTATCAACAAATGATAATAAGTGATATAAATTGCCTTCCTCGTCAATTTGCAAATCTTTTAGCGAGTATAAATATTTTATTTTTGGAAGTAATAATCGCGAAATTACAATTCCCTTTTTGGAAATTGTGTAAACTTCTCTTTCTACTTTTAGTGGAATTTCGGAAATATATTTTTCTACGGCGACAAAAATGTTGCCCATTTTATCAATTCCAACTAAATCGGCACAGGCCAAATTTGACGAAAAATCGATTACAATTTTACTTTTTACATCTTGCAAATTTGATTTAATAATTAAACTATTTCTGTTTGGAACTTCAACAACTATCTCTTCGCCATTATTTCCACTTACAAATCCACCATTATCGTTTAAAATTGAACTTCCATTCAAATAATTTTTTTTGAATAAAATAGTTTCACTCGTAGTTTTAATCTCATTTGCTTTTTTGTCAAGTTGAGATTTTGTATCAAATCCGATAATAAAATCATTTCCAGCCTTTGAAAAATCGGGATTCTTCAAATAATAGCTATTTACAAATCTAAAAATTCCATTTTTTGTAAAAGAGGATAAATAAACGGATTCTTCATTAACATCAAACGAAGCAATTGAGTAAACTCCAGAATTGTCAATTCGTAATTCAAAAGGTAAATCGGTGTGTTTTGCTTCAAATATAATTTCTTGCGAAAACAATTTGTTTAGTGAAATAAAAAGTAAAAATATAATTGCAAATTTATTCATTAGTAACCGTTTTTTATGGGATGTAAATTTCTGTTAATGAAGTAGTAATTTTATCCTCCAATTTAATTCTGAAAGGAGAAAATGAAATTCTATTTTCATTTGTTTTGCTGAACAACTTAACAAGTTCTGAAAGTTCAATTTTTTGATTAAACTTAAAATTGCCGTCAATAAAATGACTAAAAGTCTGCATAATGATTAAAACACTATCAGCAATTTCAAATTTTTCCAATTCTACTTTTTCATTTGTGAAACTAAAACCATTAGGAAGTTCAATAACTTGTGATTTTGCTAAATCCACTCCAACATCTGCCGTTTTGCGATGTTCAATAAAATCGACAATTGCAAAAACAGTGTCACCAACTTGTTTTACATTTTTTAAGTAACAAAAACCTTCTTCAATTTGGATTTTTTTTGTCTGTTTCTCAATTACTTTAATTTGTTCATTGTTACACGCTTGAAACAAAAAAGCAAATAATATAAATACAATAATTTTTTTCATTTATTGGTTCTTCACACTCAATAATGGCTTACAAATTTTTATACGACAAAATATTCGGTAAATTTCGTAAAATGGCTAATTCGAAAAGGAGCAAGAAACGCACATTTTTTCCAAACAATACAGCAAAACTGTGTTTCAAGATAATTATATTTATTGTAAATTAAAACCCAATCCAATTATTTTATTCTATTACACTTAAAAAGAATTACTAATAACAAAAATCTCAATTGTGAATTGAGTTTTACTGAATTTTAATATTTTTTTAGAAATCGTCTTTATGAGGAATGATAAAATCTAACAATTTTCCGCAATGAATTTGGGCATCTTTCCATGATGCAATATTTAGCTCCAATTCTGCAACTGCAGAAGTTGGCATATTTTCAATTACTTTATCACCTAAAATATTTGCTAATACTGTAAATCCTGGATTATGACCAAAAATTAAAACTGTTTCGTGTTTATCGTTTATTTCGTTAACAACATTGATTAGTTGCTGAGTTGTTGCTTCGTAAATTGATGGATTTATTTCAATTTTTTCGGTTGAGTAATTTAAAGTAGATGAAAATATTTTAGCTGTTTTTAATGCTCGCCGAGCACTACTAGAAATGACTAAATCCGGTTGTACATCTTTAGATTTTAATATGTTTGCCACTTTTGGTGCGTCTGCTTTGCCTTTGTCGCTCAAAGGTCTATCATGATCGGAAAGTAAATGATCTTCCCAACTCGATTTTGCGTGTCTTATTAAAAAAAGTTTCTTCATTCAAATTTCTCAAACAATTTGTTTTATTTATAAAAAATAAAGTATTTTTATTAATAAAATATAGGTAATAATTTTGCAATTCACATTTTAATAATTTATTAATGGTTTATGGATATATTTAATCAATCTGGAGTAATTCCATACAGAAAACACAATGGTGATATTGAAGTACTTATTATTTCAACACGTAATGCAAATTGGACAATTCCCAAAGGAATAATAGAACTTAACCACACGCCACAAGAATCGGCGCTTAAAGAAGCTGTTGAAGAAGCGGGCGTTTGGGGTTTGGTTGATGATGAAAAAGCTGGCTCATATAAATACAAAAAATGGGAAGGCGTTTGTAAAGTTAAAGTTTACAAAATGAGAGTTACAAAAGTTTTAACAAAATGGGAAGAAGATAATTTTAGAGATAGACTTTGGATTCCATTATCCGAAGTTCCCGAATCAATAAAACACAAAAAGTTAGTTAAAATTATTGTAAATTCTTTTGAAAAAGAATTGCAACTTCTAAAACGGAAAAACATTGATAAACAAGATTAAAGTTATTGTATTTGATTTAGGAAATGTTTTAATTTACTTTGATTACAACAGAATAAAAACCACGCTTAATAACATAGATTTTGAACTTGGTGATAGATTTATCAAAAAATATTATGACAATTACCAAATTCATCAAAAATTTGAGAAATGGGAGCTAACAAACGGTGAGTTTGTTGAAATAATGTTAGATTGGTGCGAAAATAAAATTGATAGCGAAACTTTTATGAAAATTTACGCAGATTTATTCACCGAAAACACTCAAATTACAGAACTATTGCCAAAATTAAAGGAAAAGTACCAATTAGTACTTCTTTCAAATACAAATTTTATTCATCAAAAATATGGTTGGGAAAAATTTGAATTTCTTAAATATTTTAACAAATTTATTTTATCCCACGAAGTTGGTGCAATTAAACCAGAAGAAAAAATATACAAAGCCGTTGAAAATTACACTAATCAACTATCAGAAAATCATTTATTTATTGATGATATTAAAGATTATGTAAACGGTGCAAAAAATCTTGGTTGGAACGGAATTCAATTTGTTTCAAATGAGAAGTTTTTATTGGACTTAAAATCCTACAATATTTTAATTTAATTGGGAAATTTTCAAATGGAAGATATATTAAACTCGTGGTATTTTGGAACAATTATTGTACCTATTTTAATAATTTTTGCAAAAATTATTGATGTTTCTCTTGGAACGCTGAGAATTATTTTAGTCTCAAAAGGTTCAAAATCTTTAGCTCCAATTCTTGGCTTTTTTGAAGTTCTGGTCTGGATAGTTGCAATTGGACAAGTAATGCAAAATTTAACAAACCCAATCAATTATGTTGCTTATGCGTTTGGTTTTGCATTAGGCAATTATTTTGGAATTTTGCTCGAAGGCAAATTAGCCCTTGGACAAGTGATTGTTAGAGTTATTTCCAAAAGAGATGCCAGCGAATTGATTGATGTTTTAAAAGAAGCAAACTACGGAATGACAATTGTAAATGCAACTGGAGCAACTGGACCTGTTCACATGATATTTACTGTAATTAAACGCTCTCAAGTAAAAGACATTGTTGAAATTATTAAACAATATAATCCACGAGCTTTTTATTCAATTGAAGACATTCGGTTTGTATCTGAAGCAAATTACAACACAATCATTTCCAAAAAGAACTCCATATTTGGAAGAACGCAGAACAAAAAGAAATAGTTTACTCTTTTAGCCAACTATTCCAAGTTTTTTCTTCAACACCGATTGTAATTTTATTGCCATTTCGCACAATTGGTGTTTTTAGCAACTTTGCATCGCTTAGCAATTCTTCTTCAAGTTTGAATACCATATATTTTAATCCGCGCTTTTCATATTGCTTACTTTCTTTATCCAAAAGCTCTTCGCAATCAAAAACCCGACAAATGTTATCAAGTTCGCCTTTGCTTAATCCTTTTTCGTCCAAATCTTTGAAGTGAAAATCAATTCGCCTTTCGGAAAAGAATCGCTGTGCTTTTTTTGTTCCATTGCATTTTTTTGTCCCAATAATCCGAATATTCATAGTTCCAACTCAATAAATAATTTTAAATCCTTCACCATGAATATTAATAATTTCAATTGAATTATCCTCTTTTAAAAGCATACGAAGTTTACTGATGTAAACATCCATACTTCTCGAATTAAAATAACTATCCGATTTCCAAATTTTTCGTAAAGCTTCTGAACGCAGAACAATTTCCCCTTTTTTACTAATCAATAAATTTAGTAATTGGTTTTCTTTGGAAGTTAATTTGTGAACAGAATTATCTATTTCAAGGGTTTGTTTGGAAAAATTGAAATTGAACTTTCCAATTTGAACTATTTGAACAACGTTTTGGGTTTTAACACTTCGCTTTAAAATGGCGGCAATTCGCAAAAACAATTCTTCCATGCTAAATGGCTTTGTAATATAATCGTCGGCACCTATTCTAAATCCTTCAATTTTATCAATCTGGAGTGATTTTGCAGTCAAAAATATCAACGGAATATCAGTGTCACTATTTCTAATTTCGCGAGCCAGAGTAAATCCGTCCTTTTTAGGCATCATTATATCTAAAATTATTATATCAAACGATTCTTGAATAAATGCTTTTTCACCATCAACGCCATCAACAGCAAGTTTAACTTGATAATCTTTAATTTCAAGAAATTCTTTTATCAAACTTCCCAAATTCTGGTCATCTTCAACCAATAATATTTTAATTTTGTTACTCATTTGGCAAAAATATTTTAAAAGTTGTTCCCAAACCCAATTTGCTAAATACTTCAATTTTACCGTTATGGGCTTCTATAATTTTTTTTACGTAACTAAGCCCAATTCCATAGCCTTTTACGTCGTGAATATTTCCAGATTGGACACGAAAAAAAGTATCAAATATTTGGGATTGATTTGCTTTACTAATTCCAATACCTTTGTCAGAAATACTTATTTCCAATCCATAATTGACCGATTTTAATTCAACTTTAATCTCTTTTTCATCTTTGGAATATTTTACAGCATTATCAAAAAGATTTGTAATTACATTTCCCAAATGAAATTTATCAATATTTGAAGTAACGTTATCGTTTGTAAAATGATTAAATGTAATATTAACTCCGTTATTTCTCTCTTTAAATTGAGAAATTATATCTTCTAAAAGTTGGGTAATGTTGCTGTTTTCTTTTTCCAGTTTAATTTCACTTTTTTCAAATGCAGCAGAATTTAGCAGATTTTCGACTAATTTATTCAATTTTTGGTTTTCTTCGCCAATAATTCTTGAATATTTTTTAATGGAATTTTCTTGTTCCAATAATTTGGGTTCTAAAAGTGCTTCTGTTGCCAAAAATATTGTCGAAATTGGAGTTTTAAATTCATGTGAAATATTACTAATTAAGTCATTTTTGATTTCAGTTACTTTTTTTTGTTCCAAAAACATTTTTACAGTTTTTACAAAAACCCAAATTACAATTACAATGAACAATATTGCAGAAAAAAACATTAACCAGATTGATTTTAAAATTAAATTAAATCTGTTTGGAATTTCCAAAACCAGCATAATTGATTTGGAAAACATGTCGTGTGGAGAAAGCGAAGTCCTATATTTTGAATTTTGCAAATTATTTGTGTTTCCATTTGGATTAACAACAACAAATTGTTTTATGTTGCTATCAAATATTCCAAAATTGTAAGCAGTTTCAATTCCTTGATTGTTAAATTCTGATTTCAAAACCGAATCCAATACTTCGGCTTTAAGATTCTTGCCAAAATATTTTTCCTTTTCAAACGAAAGCATTTCATCCAAAACCTCTTTTACTAAACGATGTTTGTTAATACTAATTGTATCAATTTGCGGAATTTGACCATTTTTGTCATTTTTTACTTGTTTGTCAACTTTTATTATTCTTTTTAGAACCTTTTCGGTCTTTTTATCTTCACTTTCATTTTCAAATTCCGAATTTATTTCAATATTCATTTCATAATTATTGCCCTTTTTTGTTTGCTTAATACTACCATTTGAGTTGCTTCCAAAAAACATAATTTTATTTGAATCCATTTTGTTCGAAGTGCTATCGACCCAAATAATTAAATCTTTTCCTTCGCCAACCTTATCAATAATAATATTTGCGGTTCTATTTTTTTCAAGATTTAACACAACATCATTCATAATTTTATTAATAGTTGCATCAAATCTTATTTCTTCCATTTTTAATGTTTTTATACTCCAAAATATTTGAAGCGAAATTAAACCCACAACGGCAAAAGTCATTAAAACGACTAGTATTTTAATCTTTTTTTCTTTCATTTATGTAAATTTTCTCATTTTGGAAATACAATTTAATTATTCCTAATTGCCAAATCCTATTTTTAACATTTTTTAACAAATTTTAGAAAGACTTTAACATTTTAATTCGTCCAATAATCATATTTTTGAATAGAAAATTATTTAACAAACACAGGAGGTTACATGAAAAAGCTAAATTTATTATTTGTCCTTTTTTTATCAAGTGCAATTTTTTTAATGGCACAAAGTGATGAAACCAAAGAAAAGATAAAAAATCTAAAAGGTGAAGTTACCAAAATTACAATTGAAACAGATGCTGATGACATTGAAATTAGTGGTGATGATGCAAAGGTACTTTTCAAGAAATTAAATTCTAAACATCATTTTATTCCTGAAATAGCTGAAATTGGCACGGATAAAAAAATGATTTTTATTGAAAAAGGTGATTCTGATAAAGATTTTAACATTGACGTAGATGTAGAAATTGATGATTGTGAAGATGGAAAAGTTATTATTATCAAGAAAAATGTTGATGGAAAAGAAACAATTGAAAAATTTGAGGGTGAAAAAGCCGAAGAATTTATAAAAGAACATTCCAAAGGAAAAGGAATGAAATTTCTTTCCGATGATGGTGAAATAACAATAATAACCGAAATGGATTCAGATGAAATGGATTGGGTTTCTAAAGATGATTCATTAGGGATTTCTAAAAAAATTGAAGTTAAAATAGATAATGACGTTAAAACTGTTACTGTTACAACCACTGAAAACGGAAAAGAAAAAGTTGAAGTTTACGAAGGTGAAAAAGCTGATGAATTTTTGGAAAAACAGACTGACGAAAAAATGGATTTAAACTCATCCGAAGATGGAAATAAAAAGATTATTAAGAAAAAAGTTACTATAAAAATGGAAGATGATAAATAAAAATTCCAACCTATTTGACATAAAAATGGGGAATTTATTTCCCCATTTTTATTAAAATATCGATTATTCCCCTTTCAACTCCACAAATATTGTCCTATTTTTGCTGAAATAAATAAAAATAATGCAATGATAGAAATTAAAGATTTACACAAACAATTTGATGACAACTACGTTTTGCGTGGTGTTAATTTAACAATAAATCAAGGTGAAACACTTGCCATTATTGGTCCAAGTGGATGCGGTAAAAGCGTTTTACTGAAACACATTGTCGGTTTGTTGCAACCAGATAGTGGCTGTGTTTGTATTGAAGGCAAAGATATTAGCGATTTATCAATTTCAGAGCTTTATGAAATTCGTAAATTGTTTGGATTTCTTTTCCAAGGTGCTGCCCTTTTTGATTCGATGACAATTGAAGAAAATATTACACTTCCACTAATTGAAAATGGTTACAATTACCCACAATCCAAACTTGACAAAATAGTTATTGAAAAATTAGAGCTTGTTGGTTTGCCAGGAATTCAAAAGAAAAAGCCTTCGGAGCTTTCTGGTGGAATGAAAAAACGAGTTGGACTTGCGCGAGCTTTGGTTACTAATCCAAAATATATTTTGTACGACGAGCCAACAACCGGACTTGACCCAATTATGTCAGATTCAATTGATGAACTAATAGTTGAGCTTAATAAGCATATAAAAGTTACATCTATTGTTGTTACACACGATATGTTTAGCGTTAAAAATGTTGCCGATAAAGTTTCTATGATGCACGAGGGAAAAGTATATTATTCTGGAACTTACAACGACATTCTCAATAGCAGCGATATTGTAATTAAAAATTTTGTTAAAAGGACAGTAATTTAATGTCGAAATTAAAAATAAAATATGTTTGCTCAAACTGTGGCTACGAAACGTTAAAATGGCTTGGCAAATGTCCAGAATGTGAGGAATGGAACACTTTTTCGGAAGAATTGGTCGATTCAAAAAAGACCTCGAATGTTTTAACTTCAACATTAAATATTGTTAAACTTGACGAAATTGTTGAAACTGAAGAAAAACGACTTCAAACAAACATTTCCGAATTTGACCGCGTTCTTGGTGGTGGCTTTATGCAAGGCTCGGTTGTTCTAATCGGTGGCGACCCTGGAATTGGAAAATCGACGCTTGTTATGCAATCGGCTGCAACAATAAAAGGCAAAGTTTTATATGTAAGTGGTGAGGAATCAGTTTCGCAACTTAATCAAAGAGCTAAAAGACTAAAGTTACACACATCCAATTTGTACATTTTGGCAGTTACTGAAATTGAGTTAATTGAGTCGGCAATAAATAAAATTAATCCAGATGTTGTAATTATTGATTCCATTCAAACAATGCAACGTTCCGAGTTGGATAACGCACCAGGAACTGTTACACAAATTAGAGAATCGGCAAATCATATAATGCAACTTGCCAAGAGCAAGAATTTTGTAGCCGTACTTGTCGGTCATATTACAAAAGAAGGCTACATTGCTGGACCCAAATTGCTTGAACACATGGTAGATGCAGTTTTACAATTTGAAGGCGATAGAAATCACAATTACAGAATTCTGCGTTCGCTAAAAAATCGTTTTGGTGGAACAAATGAAATTGGAATTTTTGAAATGCACGAGGATGGTTTAGTTGAAGTAAAAAATCCGAGTGAAATTTTCTTAAGTGAACACTCTGCTGATTCAACAGGTTCGGTAATTACAGCAACAATTGAAGGAAGCCGTCCAGTTTTGCTGGAAGTTCAAGCACTTGTTACACCTTCAAATTACGGAAATCCTCAACGCGTAGCTACGGGCTTTGACTACAAACGATTATCAATATTATTAGCAGTTTTGGAAAAACGAGTTAAATTACGACTATCCACAGCAAATGTTTTTCTAAATATTGCTGGCGGATTAAAAATATTTGAACCAGCTGCAGATTTAGCAGTTTGTTGTTCAATTGCATCTAGTTTTAAAGATAAAGCTCCTAAAGAAGGCTATGTTGCAATTGGCGAAGTAGGTCTTGGTGGTGAAATTAGAAGTGTAAGCCAAATTGAAAAAAGGATTCAAGAAGCCGAAAAATTAGGATTTACAAACATTATAATTCCAAAAACGAATTATAAATCAGTAAAAGGCAAATATTCAATTAATATAATTCCAGTAAAAAATGTTTTTGATGCACTTGTTGAAATGATGGGATAAAAAGGGCGTCTAAAAAGACGCCTTTAACTTTCTATTTACCTAAACTTTTTTCTGCTTCCAAAGCAATTTCTGGTGAAACTAAAATTCGACCGCATGATTCGCAAGTAAACAATCTTTTATTTTGTCGCAATTCAATTTGTCTTTGAGCTGGAATAATATTATGACAACCACTGCAAGCAGAACGATTAATTGTAACTATAGCTTTACCTTTCAATGCTTTTCTAATTCTCATATAAACACTATAATCGGGCTTTTTTACTTGGGTAGCTATTTTTTCTCTTTTTTCTCTTAATCGATTTTCTTCAATTTCATTTTCTTCAATAATTTTTTTCAACTCAACTTGGTTTTGATCAAGTAAAACTGATTGATCTTGCACTTTTGGCATAAGTTCAGCAACTTCATTTTTAAAACGTTCGCTACTTAACTCAAATTCATTATTTTCGACTCTAAGTCTTTCAATTTCAGATTCTGAGTGGTCAATTTCTTTAGTTAAAGCATCGTATTCTTTGTTATTTCTAACTTTATACAATTGAGCTTTAAATTTCTTTAAATTGTTACTTAATCTTTCAATTTCATCTTCGTTGTCTTTTCGTTTTAACAAAGATTCAGTTCTGATGCTTTCCTTTTCATCAATTTGATCTTGAATCTCTTTAATTTTAGCATTTAAGCCATTAACTCTCAACGGAAGATCGCCACGTAACTCCTCTAATTCATCTAATTCATCATCAATTATCTGAAGCGAGAAGAGTGTCACTAATCTACTAACCATTTATTTCTCCTTATTAATTATAAAACTTTATTGGGTTTGTTGAACCACTAAACTTTAAAACTTTTATTGTCGCATTTTCGCTTTTAACAAATTTGTCCAATCTACTTTTAACAATATCCAACACAGGAACCTCTGTTTCATAGTGTCCCGCGTCGATTAACATAATTTTATTTTCAGCATCTTGGAATGTGTGATATTTAACATCGGCGGTAATAAATGCATCTGCTTTTTGAGCCATTGCATTTTTTAGCAAATTGGAACAAGTTCCGCCACAAACTGCTACTTTCTTAATTTTTGAGTTATTTCCAATAGTATATTTTAATCCATCTGTTTTTAGATGCTCTTTAATGTGTGCTAAAAATTCATTTATTTGCATGCCATTTTCTAACTCGCCAATTGCACCAGCACCGTAATTGGAATTTTTGTTTTTTAACATAAAAATATCATATGCAGGTTCTTCGTAAGGATGGGCAAGTTTCAAAGCAGAAATTATTGAATTTAACTCCCACGAATTAATTAACACTTCCAATTTAACTTCGTTTACAACTTCAAATTTATTAGCTTTTCCAATTGTTGGATTTGATAATTTTGACCCTTCAAAAGTACCTTTAACATTACTTTGAGAACTACATTTGGCATATTCCCCAATTATTCCACCACCAGCAAGAAAAATTGCATTTGATACTTTTTCAACACTACCCTCTGGAACAAAAACTGACAACTTATACTTATCATCTTCCGATGGTTCTAAAAATTTGATATTTTGCAATTTAATTCTTTTAGCAAGTTCAAAACTCACTCCATCTTTTGTATAATCTAAATTAGTGTGTGCAGAATAGAGTGTAATATTGTTTTGAATAAGTTCTTTTATAAGTTGGGATTTAGCATCTGAATCGAAATTAAGCTTTTTGATTGGATTAAAAATGAAAGGATGGTGAGTAATGATAAAGTTACATTTCTTCTTGATTGCTTGTTGTAACACCCTTTTATCAAAATCAAGCGATAAAAGAATATTAGTAACCTCATCTCTTGCATTACCGACTTGCAAACCGATATTATCTTTATCCCAAGCGGCACCCAAAGGTGCCCATTTCTCAAAATGTTTTATTACATAATCTATTTTCATACCATCCAAAAAAAAAGCACCCCTAAGTTTGGAGGTGCGTTTTTTAATTTTTACTTCAATTCAGTTCTTTTTAGAATTGTCTTTAAAAACTTTATGTTATATTTAATCTTTTTTCTCATATTTTCACTATGCAATTTAAGATTAATTAAGAATATTTTCAAGAAAGCATTCAAAAGAAATAATAAAAAATCTATTTTAAATTATTCAACGCTTCTTTAATTCTTAAAACTCCTTCTTTTAGGTTTTCCATAGAGGTTGCATATGCAATTCTGATAAATCCTTCAATTCCAAAAACTGTTCCTGGAATAGTAACAACTTTAGCTTCTGATATTAAATACATAGCTAATTCGAACGAATTGTTAATTTTAATTCCATTGTAACTTTTTCCAAAAAAATATTTTACATCAGGAAAAAGATAAAAAGCACCTTTAGCATTTGCTGTTTCAAGTCCGTTAATTTGACTTAGTTCTTTGAACAAGAACTGTCTTCTTTCCGAAAAAACTTTATGCATTGCTTCAACATCATCTTGTGGTCCAGAAATTGCCTCCAAAGCGGCATACTGCGATATTGAGCTTGGGTTTGAAGTCATGTGGCTTTGTAATTTACCCATTGCACTAATAAGCTCTTTATCAGCAGCAGTAAATCCTATTCGCCAACCAGTCATTGAATAAGCTTTTGAAACGCCGTCAATAAGAATTGTTCTTTTTTTCAATTCTGGACTTAAGGAAGGAAAGCTCACATATTCAAAATTATCGTAAACTAATCTCGAATATATTTCATCACTAATCACATACATGTCATTTTCTAATACAATTTTTCCAATTTCTTCAAGTTCGCTTCTTGAATAAACTGAACCAGTAGGATTAGAAGGATTGCACAATATTATTGCTCTAGTTTTAGTGGTAATTGCTGCTTTTAATTGCTCTGGAGTAATTTTAAAATCACTTTCTCTAGTCGTATCAATAAAAATTGGAACGCCATCAACTAATTCAACAAGCGCTGGATAAGTAACCCAATACGGAGCAGGAATTATAACTTCTTCGCCTTTTTCAACAATTGTTTGCAATGCATTATAAATTGAGTGTTTTGCACCATTTGAAACAATAATCTCATTAGCGGAGTAATCTACACCCGTGAAATTTTTTATCCATTTTCCTGCTGCCTCACGCAGAGCAACAATTCCGCTTGCCAAAGTATAAATTGTATAACCTTTTCCCATTGCAACAATAGCTGCATTTTTTATTCTTTGTGGAGTAGGAAAATCGGGTTCACCAACTGATAAATCGATTACATTTACTCCTTGTGCCTTTAACTCAATTGCTTTTGCTGCAATTTGCATTGTTCCAGAAAATTCCATGGCACTTACTTTTGCCGATATATGCATTCATTCCTCAAATAATTTGAATGTGAAAATTAGTGTTTCGCTATATTTTTTGAAAGTAAAAAGTAAATATTCTTTCATTTTTGTGTAATTATATTCTTTAGATAATTCAAATTATTCAACCAATATAAAAAAGTGATTTAAATAAGTGTGATTTATCTCACATTTTATTTTTTTTCTTATTTGATTAAATCTTAAATTACTCTTATTTTTCAATTGATATCTCAACTCAATATTTATTTTTGTTAATTTTTACACAAAGTGAGCAATGATTATTAAAATCAGAAATTATTAACGTTTTATAAAATAATATTTAATGCTATGAAACTAAAATTCTATGGTACAAGAGGTTCAATTCCTATCTGTGAAGAATCGTTCCAAAAATATGGTGGAAATACAACTTGCGTTGCCTTATGCAATGAAAAAGATATTTATATTTTTGATGCGGGAACTGGAATAAGAAATTTAGGAAAAGATTATTTTTCTAATCAAGAGCATCAATTAGCAAACATTATTCTAACTTTTTCTCATTTCCATTGGGATCATATTCAAGGATTTCCATTTTTTCTTCCCGCTTATGACCCACGAAGAGAACTGACAATTTCAACTATTGGTAGAAATGATGAATATTTTGATTTGAGAGCAATTTTCGAAAATCAAATGCGAAAAGAATTTTTTCCTGTTCCACTTGAAAAGATGGGTGCAAAGTTAAATTTTATTCAAAAAGAAAATAACTTTTTTGAAAACGAACGAGTAAAAATAATTTCATCTGAACATAGTCACCCTGGCAGAGCATTTAGTTATAGAATTGAGATTGAGGGCAAAGTTATAGTTTTTATTACAGATGTTGAGCACTTAAACGGTATTGATGAACGTGTAGTAAATATTTCGAAGGATGCCGATATTTTAATTCACGAAGCTCAATACACACCAGAAGAATTGGAGAAACATAAAGGTTGGGGTCATAGCAGTTGGATGCAAGCAATTGAAGTTGCAAAATTGGCAAATGTGAAAAAGCTATTTATAACTCATCACGACCCAGAACACGACGATAAGTTTCTTGATAATATAGAACTTGAATGTAAAAAGCATTTCCCAAATGTGGAACTTGCTAAAGATAATTTAGAAGTGGAATTATAATGGACGAATTTTTAAAAGCTGCAATTGATGAAGCAAAAAAAGGACTTGAAGAAGGCGGAATTCCAATAGGTTCTGTTCTTGTGCACAACGGTAGAATAATTGGTCGCGGACACAACCGCCGAATTCAAAAAGGAAGCGCAATTTTGCACGGCGAAATGGATGCTTTAGAAAATGCTGGACGATTGCCTGCTAAAGTTTATAAGGAATCAGTGCTTTACACAACTCTTTCGCCTTGCCCAATGTGTTCTGGTGCAATTCATCTTTATGGAATTCCAAAAGTAGTTATTGGCGAAAACATTACTTTTTTGGGTGAAGAAGACCATTTACGCTCAAAAGGTGTTGATATTCACGTAATAAACGACGATTCTTGTATTGCAATGATGAACAAATTTATTATGGAAAATCCAGTGCTTTGGAATGAAGATATTGGAGAAGATTAGTTTTGGCAAAAAAGTTGTATATTTCTTAGAAGTCCAATAAATTTTATAAATTGGACTTTTTTTTGCATCTGAGATTTATTAATCTCGTAATTTGATTTTGCTTATTGGAAATTTTAATATTTGATAAATTTTTCGATAGTAATCACATGTAAAAAGTATTATAAATTTAAAAATGACCAAAAATAGAACAGGCAAATTTGTTATGGAAGATAAAGAATTAGAACAAATTAAGTTTATCTACAAATTTAGTTTTAGGGAACAAACTTCTGTTTCTTTTGAAGTTAAAATAAACGCACAAACTCTTCTAATAGAAAACGACACTTCACAAATTAATAAAGAATGGGCAAAATTAAAAAATTTCAAGTGCCCAAATTGTCCACTCAACGAATTAGAACACGAATTTTGTCCTTTAGCTAAAAATTTAGCTGGAGTTTTAGAGTTTTTTAATGCTTTGCCTTCTTACAAAGAAGCCAATGTTTATGTTGAAACAAATGAAAGAGTTACGTACAAAGAAACAACTGTTCAAATTGGTGTTGGAAGTTTATTAGGAATAATAATGGCAAGCAGTGGGTGCCCAATAATTGGTGTTTTGCGTCCGCTTGTTCGCTTTCATTTACCATTTGCTTCGTTAGAGGAAACAGAATATCGCGTTTTTTCAACCTATATTTTTGCTCAATATTTCAAATTTGTAACAGGTGGCGAACCTGATTGGGATCTCACCAAACTAAAAAAATCTTACGAACAAATTCAGATTGTAAACAGAAATATTGTATCAAAACTTTCAGATGTTGAATTAAACGACACAAGCCGAAATGCTGTAGTAACATTAAGTAGCTTTGCCGAATACATTATTTTTAATCTTGAGGATAAAGAATATATTCACCTTAAAGATGTTTTTAATTCATTTGGTGAATCTATTGATTGGGAATTTAATGCAAGAAATATACTCAAGAATCGAAAAGATTAAGTATTTTTTTCCTTCTTTTCATTTTCGTCAACAATATCGGTAAATTCAGCATATTTATTTTCGTCTGCTTTAATTACTTCAACAGTAAAATTTGCAACAACACCAGCTAAAGCACCTATTGCAACAACTATTGGTGCTGCTAAAACTCCAATTACACCAAAACTTAATGGTATTTCGATAAAAGTTTTTCCTTCGTTATCTTTAATTATAATTCGACGAATATTTCCTTCTTTTATCAAATCTTCTATTTTATTTAATAACTCTTTACCTTTGACTTTAAATTCCATTTTTAACTCCATTGTTTTGTTTTTTAGATGCTTAATTTCCCATAAAGTTCAAAAAAAAAGCCGTGAAATATTTCACGGCTTAAATTTAACTCAATAAAACTGAATTATCTATAAAATTGATATCTATTATCAACAATATCAGCTTCTTTCTTAATATCAACAAGCCATTGTGTATAAAGTGCTGATTTTTTTTGGTTTAGCAAAGTTGTTCTAATTGAATTTTTTTGCATTGAAAATAAATTAGAATCAAACGGAGTTTTACTAGTAACTTTTATAATATAACTTCCTCTTCCACCTTTAAATGGTTCAGAAATTGTATTCAATGGTAAGTCTAAAGCTGTTTTAGAAAATGCGTAATCTCTTCCTAAAGCTGGAATTGAGGCGGAAGGAGTAAAATCACTTGCTGAAGAAATTGTTGCTTGTGGAAATACTTCTTTAGCTAAATTAAAATCACCATTTGAGCCTATTTTTGCTTTAATTTTTTTAGCAATTTCCAATTCTTTTACACTTTTTTTCTCTCTTGTAACTATTAATTTTATGTTTTCTTTAACTTTTTCAAGTGGAGTAAAACCAGCATCTGAAACTTCCGAAATCATTGCAACTACATATCCATTTGCAAATTTGAAAACTGGAGTGATATCATCAACATCATTATCAAAAGAATATAATAATAGAGAACGGTTTGAGCCAAGTCCAGGAATTGAACTTGCATCTTTTAACAATTCTGGTGTTTCAACAACTTGATAACCCAATTCTTTTGCCGAAGTTTCAAATCCATTTTCATCCGCCAAATATTGGAAATCGGTTGCAGTATTATAAATTTTATCAATAGTTGTAGGTGAAGGAGCAACTTTATTAACAATACTTTCCACAACATATTTCATATCAGTTTTGTCATTTACAAGAATTATATGCCATCCAAATTGTGTTTTAATTGGACTTTGAACTTGTCCAATTTTTCCTGTAAAGGCTGCTTTTTCAAATTCTTCAACCATTTGACCTTTTCCAAACCAACCTAAAGAACCACCATTTTTTCCACTTCCTGGATCTTCTGATTTTTCTTTAGCTAATTTTGAAAAATTTGCGCCTGCTAAAAGTTGTTTATAAATCTCTTTAGCTTGGTTTTCATCTTTTATAAGAATATGTGAAGCTTTAACAAGAGTTTCTTTCGATTTAACACTTTTTTCAAATTTATAAAGTGCATATCCATCATTAGTTAAAACTGGGCCTATAAAAGTGCCAGCTTTTGCGTTTCTAAATAAATCTTGAGCAGAAGAAGGTATTTGCGAAATTTGCAAAGAGTCTTTTGAATAAGGATTTTCCGAATAAATTTCAATAAATGTTTTGAAACCACTTGTGTCAGCTTTTGCTTTTGCAAGAATGGCAGTTAAATTTTGTTCAATTGCTACAGAATCTGCACGTGAAGCTCCTGTTTGGAAAAGCACATATTTAATTTTGCGAGTTTCTTCTTTTTTGTAATTATTCTGATTTTCGGAATAATAGTTGCTTATTTCATCTTCTGAAGGAACTAAAGTTGGGTCATTTTTAATTGGCAAAGTAACCAAAATATAATCCGCACTCATCTTAATATTATCATCTTCAAATTTTCTTTTTATCTCGTCTTCTGTAACAAAAGCCGAAGCATTTACTAAACTTGTAAGTTTTTCTTGAAGTAATTGTTGTTTAACTTGGTCTTCCAATTGAAGAATTGCGGTTTTGTTTTGTGGATTTCTAATTGCTGCGTCATAAGCTTCTCTATTAAATCTTCCAGTAGAATCAATAAAATACTGAGTTATTGATTGTGGAGGATTTGGCCCAAGTAATAAATCTTTAATTTCTTGATCTGAAACACTTAAATTATACTCACTAATTTTTTGCTCCATTAATTTTTGGCTAATCAAGCTTTCCCATACTTGGTCACGAAACTGATCCATTTGACTTTCTGGAATTTCCTGTCCATTTTGCTTTAATTGAAACTCTCTATATCTATCCAAAAGGTCTGCAAACTCTTGATATGATATTTCTTCACCATTAACTTTACCAATGTAATCGCTTCTTGTGCCAATTGCATCTGCAATTTTAGAATCTGAAAGGACCATAAAAAGCACAAATAATCCGCCAACTGTAACAATGAACCAAGGAGCTAAACTCCTCATCTTAGCCATCATTCCCATAATATTAACTTCCTCCAACTAAAAAACTATTTTTTAAAAACACGATTCTAAATTTAGGTAGAGTATTGCCTAAAATCAACAATATAACAACTTTCAAAACATAGTTTGGACGCGATAACAAACGATTAAAATATTGATTTATTTAGCAATTTGAGCATATTTTCATTCAAAATTGAAATAAATTAAAAATAGCAGTAACTTGGTGTTGTAAATAAACCAACTAAAAAATCAATTTATGGAGTTAATTATGCCAACAACAACCGAAAACTTAAAAGAAGCCTTTGCAGGCGAAAGTCAAGCAAATCAAAAATATAGAGCTTTTGCAGTAAAAGCTGAAAAAGATGGATTTGTCAATATTGCCAAATTATTTAGAACAACTGCCGAAGCTGAGCGAATTCATGCCGAAGGACATTTAAAAGCACTTGATAAAGTTGGTTCTACACTTGAAAATTTGAAAGAAGCAATTAGTGGCGAAACTTATGAATTTGAACAAATGTATCCTCCAATGTTTGAGCAAGCCGAAGCGGAAGGTCATAAAGCAAAAAGAATGTTTAAATGGGCTGTTGAAGCAGAACAAGTTCACGCACAACTTTATGCTTTGGCATTAAAAGCTGCCGAAGAAGGAAAAGACCTTGATGTTTCCGATTTTTATTTATGTCCGCTTTGTGGCCATATAGAATTTGGTGAAGCTCCAGAAAAATGCCCAATTTGTGGTCTTTCTGGTGACAAATACGTTCAAATTGGGTAATGCAATAGAATAATATTAACAATTTTGGTGGAGATGTATTTTGCATCTCTACTTATTTATTTACTAAACTCACTTCAATTTCTTAAATTCCATCCATAAAATTTAAAAATAATTAAGGAAATTACGATGAAGGTCAAAATTATGACATTACTTTTCACAACGTTACTTCTTGTTGGTTGCAGTAAAAAAATTACAAACCCATTGCTTGATAAATGGGAAACACCGTTTGAAACTCCACCTTTTAACTTAATAACTGAAGAGCATTATTTGCCAGCATTTTATGAAACTATGAAACTTCATAATGCCGAAATTGATGCAATTGTTAATAATTCGGAAATGCCAACTTTCGAAAACACAATTGTTGCAATGGATAATAGTGGAGAATTATTAAATAGAGTTAGTCAAGTTTTTGGAGCAATGAGTGGCGCAATGAATAACGATAAAATTCAGGAAATTGCAAAGGAAATTTATCCAAAACTTTCTGAACATTATGACAACATTAATATGAATCCAACTCTTTTTGAACGAGTAAAGTCGCTTTACGAGCGAAAAGATAGATTAAATCTTACAAATGAACAAAGCATCCTTTTAGGCAATTATTATCGCGATTTTATTAATGGTGGTGCAAATTTAAGTGATAAAGATAAAGCAAAGTTTAGTAAAATAAATAGTGAGCTTTCCTCTCTTTCCATTCAATTTGGCGAAAACACACTAAAAGAGACAAATAATTTTGAATTAGTAATTGAAAATAAAGATGATTTAGCTGGACTTCCAGAAAGTGCCATTGCAAATGCAGCGGAAACCGCAAATAATAAAGGAAAGAATGGAAAATGGATTTTTACAATTTCCAAACCAAGTTTACTTCCTTTTCTTCAATACTCCGAAAAACGAGATTTGCGAGAGAAAATTTACACCGCATATTTTATGAATGGAAATAACAATAATGAACTCGACAATAAAAATATACTAGTAAAAATGGCAAATTTGCGTTTAGAAAAAGCTAAAATGCTTGGTTACAAATCGCATGCAGAATTGGTGTTGAGTGAGCAAATGGCAAAAAATCCGTCAAATGTTTATTCTCTTTTAAACAAAATTTGGGTTCCAGCAATTAAACGTGCAGAAGAAGAAAAAGCCGAAATGCAAAAATTAATTACAAAAGAAGGAAATAATTTTACTCTCGAATCATGGGATTGGTGGTTTTATGCCGAAAAAATTAGAAAAGAGAAATTTAATCTTGATGAAAATGAATTACGCCCTTATTTTGAAGTTAGCAATGTTATAGAAGGCGTTTTTGGATTAGCAACAAAGCTTTTTGGAATTCAATTTGAAGAACGAAACGATATTCCTAAATATCATCCCGATGTTAGAGTTTTTGAAGTAAAAGAAGCTGATGGCAAACATATTGGAATTTTATACACCGATTATTTTCCACGCGAAAGCAAACAATCTGGAGCTTGGATGGATGAATTCCGCCGTCAGTATAAAAAAGATGGAAAAATGATTACTCCATTAATATATAATGTAGGTAATTTTTCAAAACCAACTGGCGACCAACCCGCTTTAATTAGTCTTGACGAAACTTTAACATTGTTTCACGAATTTGGACATGCTTTGCACGGATTGCTTTCAAATTGCAATTATCAATCAGTTTCGGCAACCGAAACACCACGCGATTTTGTTGAGTTTCCTTCACAAGTTATGGAAAATTGGGCTTTGGAACCAGAAGTATTAAAAACTTATGCAAAACACTATAAAACTGGAGAAATTATTCCCATTGAGTTGGTAAATAAAATTGAAAATGCTTCTAAATTTAATCAAGGTTTTGAAACAACCGAATATCTTGCAGCTTCGTTTCTTGATATGGATTGGCACACAATTACGGAACCAATAACAACTGATGCGCTAACTTTTGAAAGCAAATCGATGCAAAAAATTGGACTAATTCCAGAAATTAAACCACGTTACAGAAGTTCTTATTTTAATCATATTTTTTCAGGTGATTATTCTTCTGGATATTATAGTTACATTTGGTCGGAATTATTTGATGCTGACGCATTTGCAGCATTTAAAGAAAGTGGTGATATTTTTAATCCAGAATTATCACAAAAGTTAAGAAATAATGTTCTTTCAAAGGGCGGAACTGAAGATGCAATGGAACTTTATAAAAAATTTCGTGGCTCTGAACCTGATATAAAACCTTTGTTGGAACGAAGAGGTTTAAATTAACCAACCTTGTAAATCTGGATTTTAGAGATAAAATCCAGATTTATCATTTTATCTCAAAATTTTAAGCCAAATTGCTTTTGTTGACATTTTTAGTAAAGTATTTGGATAATATTACCTTATTTTTACATATTCTTAATTCTTGTTTATTTAGTTCCCTTTTTATTCCAAATTCTCAATAAAATATCTTAGATTTGTTACATAAAAAATTTTATTATTATTTCCACCTAATTTGAAAAATAGGAGAAAAAATGGCAATTATAAGACCTTTTAAAGGACTAAGACCTGACGCGAAAGTTGCTCATTTAGTAGCAAGCGTTCCTTACGATGTTGTTAATAAAAAGGAAGCTGCAGAATTAGCAAAAGATAATCCAATTTCATTTTTGCGAGTTACTCGTTCCGAAATTGAAATGGAAGAAAATACTGACGTATATTCCTCAGAAGTTTACCAAAAAGCTAATTCGAACATGAAACGATTAATTGAAGAGGCTCCACTTATTGTTGATGAAGAAGAACGTTTTTACATTTATAGATTAATTTGGAAAGATGTAACACAAATTGGAATTGCTGCAACTTTTTCGGTTGAAGATTATAATAACGACATTATTATGAAGCACGAAAAAACTCGCAGAGTAAAAGAAGACGACAGAACAAATCATATTATAACAACAAATGTTCAAACTGGTGCAGTTTTTTTAACTTATAAAGGCATTCCAGAAGTAAATGATATTGTTGATAAAACAATCAAAAATAATGACCCTATTTATAATTTTACAACTAACGATGGAGTTACTCACACAGTTTGGATTATGCCAAAAGAAGTTAACGACATTATTACTTTCGAAATTGGAAAAGCAGAACATTTATATATTGCCGATGGACATCACCGAGCAGCAAGTGCAAGTCGTGCTCAAAAAGTTAAAATGGATGCAAACCCAAATCATTCTGGAAATGAAGAATACAATTATTTTATGGCAGTTCTTTTTCCAGCAGAACAATTAAAAATTCTCCCTTACAACAGAGTAGTTTTTGAGTTAAACAACTTAACAAACGAATCTTTTTTGGAAAAAGTAAAAGTAAATTTTACAATTGAGGATTCTGAAACTCCAAGTCCAAAAGAAACTGGAAAAATTGGGATGTATTTGGATAAAAAATGGTATATGCTAACCCCAAATCAAAATGTAATTCCTGGCAAAGCCGCTGGTGATAAATTGGATGTTTCAATTCTTCAAGACTTCTTATTAGCTCCAGTTTTAGGAATTTTGGATCAGCGCACCGATAATAACATCGATTTTATTGGTGGAATTAGAGGAACAGAAGAACTTGAAAAATTAGTAAATGCTGGTGCAGCAAAAGTTGCTTTTTCAATGTTTCCTGTTAGCGTTAATGATTTAATTAACATTTCTGAAGTTGGTGAAACAATGCCACCAAAATCGACTTGGTTTGAACCAAAATTACGTGATGGTTTAGTAGTTCATACAATATAAATTTTATATATTTTTAATTAAAAGGAAAATAAAAATGGAAAACCGAATTTATAATTTTAGTGCTGGTCCTGGCGTTTTGCCAGAAGAAGTGCTTTTGGAAGCTCAAAAGGACTTTTATTCATACAAAGGCGAAGGTCTTTCTGTTATGGAAATGAGCCACCGCTCAAAAACTTATGACGGAATTATTGTTTCTGCCGAAAATGATTTGAGAACTCTTTTAAACATTGGCGATGATTACGCTGTTTTATTTTTGCAAGGCGGAGCAACTTTACAATTTTCAATGGTTCCACTAAACTTAATGCCACCAGCAAATAAAGCTGATTATATTGTTACTGGTGCTTGGTCTAAAAAAGCGGTTACTGAAGCCAAAAGAGTTGGAAGCGTTAATATTGCAGCTACTTCTGCTGAATCAAATTTTAACTTTATTCCAAAACAAGATGCTTTAAAATTAACTTCTGACGCAGCTTATGTCCACTATACTTCAAATAATACTATTTTTGGAACACAGTTTAAATCTGAGCCAGAAGTTGGTGATGTTCCTTTAGTTTGCGATGCTTCATCTGATATTCTTCACAAACCGATTGACATTAATAAATATGGTTTAATTTATGCTGGTGCACAAAAAAATATGGGACCTGCTGGAGTTGCACTTGTAATAGTTAAAAAATCGCTATTAAAAAGAAGTCCAGAAACACTTCACACATACTTAAATTACAATGTTCATGTAGAAAATGCTTCAATGTATAACACTCCAGCAACTTATAGCGTTTATATTATGGGATTAGTTTTCAAATGGTTACTCAAAAATGGCGGTTTGGACGTTATGTATAGCATAAATAAAGAAAAAGCTAAAATTCTTTATGATGCAATTGATAACTCTGATGGATATTTTAAAGGTTCTGCTGCAATTGAAGACCGCTCACTTATGAATGTTACTTTTAACTTACAAAGCGAAGAACTTGAAAAGAAAATAATTGCCGAAGCTACTGCAAAAGGATTTATTGGATTAAAAGGACATCGTTCAGTTGGTGGAATTAGAGCTTCAATTTACAATGCATTCCCTAAAAAAGGAGTTGAAGATTTAGTACAATTCATGGCTGATTTTAAGGCAAAAAACTAAATTTTATTAAATCTGTTTGAATTTCATTAAAAATCCCCTCTTTTTGAGGGGATTTTTTTAGGACGATACACTTTTTGTTTCTTGTCAAGAATAACGTAATTCCATTATTAACTGCTGCGAAATATTGAATTGCTTCCTCAAAACTATTTCAACAATATCGCCTTCTTAGCTTGAGTAAAATTCTTCTTGGAACTTAATCCATTAGCTTTCATACTTATTAGATATATTCCACTTGGTAAATTTGTTGCATTCCAAGTTGTTTCATAATAACCAGCAGATTTATCGCTGTTTACCAAAACACCAACACTTTGTCCAAGCATATTAAATATCTCAACTTTAATATTGCATTGTTCTGGTATTTCGTATTTAATCATTGTACTCGGATTAAACGGATTTGGGAAATTCTGACTTAACTGAAAATTGGTCAAATTAAAACCTTCGCTTGTTACCGATGTGGTAGAATCAAAATCAATCACTACCATATCCCAGTATTTTAAACTGGGTAAAGTAAAATTAATCCTTCCATCACTTTGTGAAAAATCCAAAGCTATTGGAATGCCATTTTTATAATCAGGCGAAGCCACCCAAACTTTGTATGCTGTTTTACTTGCTTCATAATAAACTGGAATATTTAGATTTGTACTTGGTTCGATTTGTGAGGCAGTATTATCCCTCCAATCCAAGGTGGAGGCATCAGTAAAATTAATAAGGTGGAAAACTTTTTTGTTCCCTATTTCGCGAGCAAAATTCCAGACATTATATGACCTTGACCAAGGAACAATATTTAATTCTGAGTCTGTTTTCAATTGATCACTGATTATTTGTGATTCATCTCTAAGTAAATTTTCATAGGCAACTAAAAAATCATAATATTTAATAAGTTGCTCTTTTAAATCTGCTGAGATGGTCAAATTATTACTAGGAAAATATTCATTACTTAACATATGCTCTCCTAGTTCGAGATGAACCCCACCAAAAGCAAAAATAACCGCATTTGCATAAAGCACTGCTGATGTATTGAATTGTCCAGGAGTGTCTGAAATTCCTTTATGAATATAGGCTGCCAAAATAGTTTTTAAATTGTTATTACTCAGATTATCGTTATCAAGAATTATTTTTGCTAATTTGTCGTAGGTGGTGTATGGCTCCCAAACTTCTGTATATAAGAAATCTACTGAACTCGAGGCAATACTTGATTGTGCGTATTGGTTCACAGCATTCATTACTAATGGACATGTTAGGCTATCTTTGGCTTTTGTCAACAAATTCCGAAATCCATCTTCTAAGTTGATTTGGTTACCATTATAATCATAACGAATTCCTCTATCTCCAAGTTGATCAACATGCCAACCATCAAAATTTATTGCCCTAAAAGCTTCACTAGTTTCAAAAATTAAATGATTCTGCCACAATTCGTTATTCGGATTCATTAAATAAATATCACTTGCCCACGTATCTGGCAAATCATGTTTATCGGGATAGATATGGTTTCTGTCTGAAAAGAATCTCCATTCATTTGAAACGCCATCAATTTCTGCATCTTCATAAGCCCCATAGATAAGATTATATGCCATTGTATTCATGTTTTTTGAATGTGCAGAATCGATATAGTTTTTTAAAGTCGGCAGATAGACCGTTTTATTGGCTATATCTGTCCAAGAAATTGATGGTTCGTCTCCAGTTCCTTTTAATGGCTTGTGATGTTTATATTGCCAATCATAAAACTGAAGACCGTTTATGTGATAACGATTTAAATTATTAATTGTTTGTCCAATAGTTTTGGGATTGATTGGGTTAAATGCAGATAAAAACCCGTAACGAGGAAATTTAGTCCAATCTGACGAAACATCAACAGCAATAGTCTCTTCATCAATTATCTCGGTACCTCTTAGCAACTGGATATGAACCATATATCCACGATAGTTTTCATTTGGAGGAAGCCACTCCCAATTAACAATTGTGGAATTCACATCCCAAGTTGATGTCTCAATTAAATTGTCCATTGAATAATAATTTATATTCAGCTTTAAGTTTTCCTCAACAGCCTCTATTTCAATTCTAAATTTTACTTCGGAATTTGGTTCATATCTTGCTTTGTCAGTATTTATAGATAAAATACTATTTGCAAAGATTGCACTTATAGAAAGAAAATAAAGTATAGATGCAAATTGAATTTTTGTTTTTAACATTAAAATAGCCTTAGATTATTTAAAAGAAATTAATCGCATTTTTTTTAATAATGCATTATTTACTTTCCCATTCATATTTGTGTTAAGATCTTTATATACAAGTTCAAACACATGATTTCCTCTAGTAAGATTAACTGAAATTCTATTTGAGTATCCCCAATTATCCCAAAGATCAGTACCTCTTTGTGGAAAAACAACTGTGCCAATTTTTCCCCCATCTAAATATAGCGTTCTTATAGCACATTTATTATCTGTATTAAGAGGTCCACTTCCATTTGCATATAGAAAATCTAATAAATATCTACCTTCTTTATCAATCAAAAGTTTAAAGGAAATTTTTGTGTTCTGATCAGGCGTTGTTAATACTGGATTTTTCTCAGTTTGAATTGGCAAAACATCAAACTGATTTTGGAAACCAATATTTTCGATAGGTTCACTTAAAAATGATTCATAGCCATTATTTCCCATTGCCGATATTTGATATACGCAAAATGTCCTTGATCCTAATTCTAAATCATATTCAGACGCATTTGTAGATTCAATTTTCACACCGTTTTTATATATAAAGTAGCTTATTGCATTTTCAATAGGAGCCCATTTTATCTTGCTTCCTAGCAAACTAACTATCGGTGTTTCAACTGTAACTAGATTCTCCAATAAATTAATTTTGCCATTCAAGTCATTATTCTTTAACCTAACTAAAACACTATGTTTTCCTACTAATTCACTTGGAATAAAAGCATCTGTTTTTTTCTGATTATCCAAATAGAATTCATCTATAATGTTTCCATATCCTTCAACTGTAATATTTAGTGTTGAGTTTCTATAACTAAAGTTGCTAATTACATGTGGCCCAGAGTATTGTTTTGGGACAAATGGATTTAAAGTAATTCCATTTGGTTGGAATTCCATTCCAAAAAACACTCTGTAAATTGTTGCTAAATTTCCAGCAACGCTCCATAATTGTCTATCTGAGTTTATCTCTGTTCCCAAGCTGCTTCCATTTTGAGCAACCATATTTTCTTTGTTAGTTAGAAACATACCAGTGCTTCTATATATTGAAGCCAATCCATGCTCCACAGCCAACGAGTTTCCTGTTTTAGCCGCTGCCCAAGTATAATAGGAAACAACAAAGGGCCAGATTCCATTATTATGATAATTGGGAATATTGGGAATTTGGGGATAAATCGTTGGTACTCCATACGGTATTAAAGGAAAATTCTGAATTGCTTTTGCCTGATTTTGTATAGAACCAACATTAAATAAAACACATAAAGATGTACCTAAAGCTTCTGAACGTTTTGAAGCTGATTGAAAGGAGCGACCATACAAAAACTGAGCATAAGAATTTTGTTCAGTTAACCATAAACTATTATTTATACCATTTTTAATTTTATTAGCAATTTTCAAATACTCATTGTTATCACCTAATAATTTAGCCATTTCATCAAGAATTGAATACACCTTGTAAGCAACTGCATTTGTTCCAAGAGCTTTGGACATATATATATCCTTTGGATCCATCCATGTTGGATATGTTTGCTCTCTCCAATCTAGGAATGATGATTCACCACAGAACAATCCAGTTTCTTCATCAATAACATTGAACAAATCGGCTTTGGTTGAATTTTTGATGATAGTATAAGATTTATTCAACCAGTCCATGTTACCAGTAACTTTAAAAACTTCCCAAGCTGCAATTGCCCACACCATTCTATCAGTTGAAACTGGCCACGAACCACCAGTTCCTGTATCTTGAATTATTATCCCATTTTTCACTTTTGCCATCAAACTTTTCTGTGATGCTTTTGGATTAATTGCCGCCAATGATAGGATGATACTATAACTTATATCCCTTGTCCACACGCCGTCCCATTTTTCACCAGCCATGAATGCACCATCTTTTCGAATATCTAGCAACATTTCTTCCATTGAAAGATTATATAAACCTTCGAGAAGGGTATAATTACATCTGTATTTGGGAAATGAAGATAAGTCTGATTTTAATTGCCATATAAAAAAGCCATCTTCAAACTTTCTAGATGCCTTTTTTTCAAAAACTATTTCAAGCTCATAAATTCCATCATTGTTTTTATCGGAAAACTTTAACTCATCTTTAGCATTTTGTTGACTAAAAGTCCAGTCAAGTGGTGGAGTGCTACCAGCAATTGATAAAAACTTGAATTGCTCTTTTGTTATTTTTGTGTTTGTTTTTGTTTTGTAATAACCTTTAGAATTAAAGCTACTAATCATTTCAGTCATATCAACTCTGAAAATTACAACAAATTTATCTCCAAAATTAATTGTGGCAGGATTACTAGCTATTATATTACTTGAATTGATTTTTGTATCGCCAAAGACATAAAGTGGTGATATTTGTTTACCATTTTGTGGATTTAGAAAAATAGAATGATCATTACCAGGTTGTGTTTCATTGTCTTCACCATTAATACAGAACTTAAATCTCATGTTTCTATTAAAGCCATCTTCAAACGCCTCTTTGTAATTTGATCTTATTTTTTCAGGAGAATCTGCGATAACTTTATAATTATTTTCTACAATATCATTAGCTGTTATTGTAAATACATTAGAAGTGTACAATTCCTTTTGTGAATTATTACAACCAACAATTAAAATGGCAAAAGACAATAATATTTTCATTCGTAGCATTAAATCTTTCCTTGAGATATATCATTTAATTTAATTAGATAGTCTGCTTTCAAAAATAATTGAGATGTATTGATTTGCAAATAAGTACTAGAGAATCTTGTTAAATTTTCTAGTACTTTTATGACCAAACTATTTTTATTTTTCTATCTTAACATACTATTTAATAAGCATCATCTTTTTCACTGATGAAAAATTATTAGTTTTTATAGAATAAAAATATACTCCACTAGAAAGATTCTTTGCATTAAAATTTACTGTATGATTTCCACTGGTCATTTCTTTATTAATTAATTCAACAACTTTTTCCCCTTTGGTGTTATAGATAGTTAATTTAACCACTCCATTTTGAGCTAAACTAAAATTAATTTCAGTTGTTGGGTTGAAGGGGTTTGGATAATTCTGACAAAGTTGATATGAATTAGGAAAATCATCTCCAGTCTTAATATCAGTCACAACATCAACTAAAGGGTGAGGATTATCTTGAGTGGTTGCAACCCCAAAAATATTTTTTACAGTGGCGCTAGAGAGATCTGGTGTAAGTTGAATCCAATGATCATCTCCCGCATAATTTTCATTATCGTTTATTCCATTATTGGAAGGCAAATCATAGTTAGCACCATATTTAAATGCTATTGGGTCTAAAGTAGAATAAATCGGAAAAGTAACATTGCATGTCCAGAAATTGTCATTTGCAATTTCATCACCATTAGTTCCATCATCAAACATAAATATTGCGTTGTCCTTATTTTCCGTTTCCCATGCCCAACTTAGTGGAGCTGTTCCCCCACATATGAAAACATTTTCAATTGCTGAAAATAAAGTTCCATTTAAATCACTTGCATTATTCATATCAACAACAAATTTAATTTCAATTGGCTGTTGAGTTAAGGTAGACGATTCCATTCCATTAAAATATTCAGAGGGATAAATAAATGGATCAAATGCATATCCATTATCTAAATCTTCTTGTGAAATTCCTATTAATCGATGACCACCAGAATTATTTGGAAAATCTACTTCCCATCCCCCACCGTTAATCTTAAATTTATAATGAATCGTATCATCTAATGCTGCCAAAAACTGAGTCGAAGTTTCGTAAACATTGGGATCAAGTGAACTTGGATAGCATGTATCGGCTTCGCTCCACCCATTAAAGTTTCCAGTAGCATAAACAATATCAGTTGCTGGGTTAAATCTATTGGCTGCGATCTCAATTTCCATATTAACCTGAAAATAAATATCTATAAGTTTGCTAGTGCCTGCATCATTCATAAAATATACTACAGCCAAGGTTGTATCGGAGGAAATGTCCGCAGTTCTGTCTGGAATTTCTTCCCATGCATCTTGGCCATTTACATTTTTATAAAAAAACTTATAAAGAATTGTTCCACTCTCAATTCCTTCATACGTCAATGTATATATTCCGTCATTATCGGAATCATCCATTGGGGTTTGATCATTCCATCCGTTGAAAGTACCTCGGAGTAAAACGCTTGATAATGCAGGATCAAAAACACCATAATTCTTATGTACATTCATATCCACTTGAAAAGTAACAGAATGCGTTTGTGAAAAGATAAGCTCCGTAAATAAAAAGACAAGTATAAATAAGTAAGATTTTTTCATTTTTTCTCCTATATATCTAATGAATTTTGTAAAAATATTTGCTGTACAAAACTATAGTTCATTTTTCGTGCCAGATAAATTAATGCTTACAAAGGGGATATTTTGATAAAAACAAAGCAAATTTTAATTTAAAAAGTATTTTATATCATTTTGATATAAAATTAGTTTATCATAAAAATAAACTTTTAATTTTATTTTAAACCAAGATCAACACATAACCTGTGATAGTTCGATTGTGCAAGTCCAAGCTTCTTTGCTGCATCTGCATCAGAAGTTGAATTCAATTTTACAAAATTAATATACTCAGTATATACGATTTTTTTGAAGTCTTTGAGTTTAAGAATATTTTCCTTATCATAGATTGATTTTTTACCTGAGAAAAAATCATTTAATTTAATGTCTGATGACCCGATTGATCTAAGTATATCATTTAATTCAATTTTATCAACTTTAGATAATATTATTCTTTGTGCTACGCTTCTTAATTCTCTAACATTGCCTTCCCATGTATAGCTTTTTAATGCTTGCATTGCTTTTAACGAAAATTCAGGAGCTTTAGAACCATGAATTATACTGTATTTATCCACAAAGTATTTAAACAATTCTGGAATATCTTCAACACGTTCACTTAACGAAGGGACTATAATTGGAATAATGTTAAGGCGATAATATAAATCTGCTCTAAAATTACGTTTATCAACCTCATTTTTAAGATTTCTGTTTGTTGCAGCAATTACCCTTACATCAACTTTTATTTTCCCAGTTCTTCCAATTTTTTCTATCTCACCTTCTTCAAGTACTCTTAATAATTTGGCTTGAGCTTGTAAAGGCAATTCACCAATTTCATCCAAAAAGATTGTTCCATTATTAGCTTGTTCAAACAATCCTTTTTTTGTTTTATCAGCTCCAGTGAAAGATCCTTTTTCATAACCAAACAATTCACTTTCTATCAAATCCATAGGAAGTGAACTACAATTAATGGCGATGAAATTTTCAAACTTTCTATCACTTTTGTAATGCAACGAAAACGCTACTAATTCTTTACCACTGCCCGAAGGCCCTTCAATTAAAACATTGGTATTACTAGACGCATACAGATTTATTTCAGAAATTAGTTTTTTAATTTTAATTGAGTTTCCAAGAATTTTCTTCTCTTCTAATATTCTGTCAACACTAATTTGCAACTTTTGAGTGGAACTAAGCTTATCAATTTCTAGTTTCTTTTTTTCGTATGCATTAATAACACTTAAAATAAAATCAGTAGGTTGGTAAATATAATCTTCAATATCGTTTGGATATTTTGTACAATACCAAAATGCTCCAGCGTAGAGTAAATTATTTGCAAAATTATAATCCGTTATATTCAAAGTCATTTTTGAAATAACAATAATCTGAATTGTATGGTTTATCTCCTTGATTTTTTTTATTAGAGCTTCACCCATTAAACCTCCAGCAATCTGAAAATCCATTATCACCACATCCAACTCGTTATGAACTTCTGATATTTTTTGCAGCGCTGTTTTACCGTCGGAAAAGAAATACTGTATTTCAAATTTATTTGGTATTGTATTTAATGTTTTCTGGACTCTAATTTTATCAAATTCCTCATCCTCTATAAGTACAATTTTAATCGGGTTTTCCATAGTTTAACTCTTAATGTTTAATAGTTATTTTGAATTTACAACCACCCAATGATAAGTTTTCCACATCCAATTTCCAACCACATTTTTGGGTCATATTATGTGCAATAAAACAACCATATCCAAAGTTTTGGTCATGCCCTATTTTTGAGGAAATATTTTCTAAAAATATTCTTTTTGTTCCGTTTGTTTCTATTAGCATTTCTTCGGAAATACCTTTGCCATCATCTTCTATTGAAATTATTGATTCTTTTTTATCATCATTATATTCGGTTTTGATTATAATGGTTACATCAATTTCAGAATTATGATAAATGCTATTTTGTATTAATGGTTCAATTATTTCCCAAATTACAAATTCATTAACATGTACAATTGGGAAATTTGCATCAAATTGCGTTTTAATTTGAAAAACATTGGTTTTTATTGATAAACGCATAAAAAGGTTATCAACTAAAAATTTGATTACTTCATTTACGTTTGTATTAAAAATAGGATTCCTGATTGTTGAAAGTTGTGGCTCATACCATTTCATATCATAAATAATGCGCCCAATAAATCTGGAATATTTTGTAATTCTGTTAACTGTTTCGGTATTTCCTTTAATTTCTTTCAAATCTGAATTAATAAAACCAATAATTTTTTCCGCTTTATGGTGTGCATGATAAATACGCCTTGTAAAGACAAATTCTTTTTCATGATTTAATTTCTCAGTTAAATGTTCGTTTTTCTGGAGAAATAATTCTTTCTGCACTTTATCATGCTTGTTAACTGTATTTGATGAAATTAAATACATAAAAAACAAACCCGTTAGTATCAAAATGGAAAAAACAAGGGCAATTGCATCATAGTTATATATAAACTCATTTGTAATTGCATTAAAATTTGGGAAACTTCGGACGTACATTACTCCTATTAATTCACCATCAGGAACAAAAGGGATAAAACTGAAAAATGTCTGATCTTCGCTAATAATTGTTTGATTGCTCTCAGTACTAAAAAGCTTATCCTTTGTAGTTTTAAAATATTTTTTAGCCTCACTATGATCATAAAGTGGGGGTGGAATATCTTTGTTCTTTTCAATTAAAACCCGGAATAATATTTCACCAGAATCTATAATTTTATACTTGCCATTAACCATAATAAACAAACAAATTTCTTCAATATCTTTTTCAATCAATTGCTGATTCAATAAAATATCAAATTTCTGAATCATCTTATTTCGTTCAGTTGCTGTTATTTCTTCATCCAACCTTAATGTTTCAATTAACATTTCAAATGAATTTGCAGTGTAATTTGCAATTCTACTTGAAGAATATTCTTGATACCATTCCTGTGTGCTAACAACAAAATAAGACAATGCATTTTTGAAAATAAAAAACATCACTATTTCAAAAGAAATTAAAATCGTAAAAAGAATTGCTAGATGTTTAATATCAAAATTGTATTTTTTTATTTTTTCAATAACTTGCATTATTTGGCATTAATCCTAATGAGTTTATTTCATCTTGCGCATTTTTTAAGGCAAGCTCAACACTAATTTCATTTTTTATCGCTTGTTTTAAATATCTCGTTAATATATCAGAAAGTGAAGTGTAATTACGATTTTTTTGCCTGAAAACACTATATTCTAATAAGTTCTTGAAAAATCCTATCCTCTCATATTTTGCAATAAGACTATCAGATTCATAGAATATTTTTAGCGATGGCAAAAAGCTATTATTTTCATACATAAATGACTGCACATCTTCTCTAAGCCAAAATTTTAGGAATTCTATAGACTCTTTCTTTTTTTTTGAATATTTTGAAATCATCAAATTCCATCCACCTCGAATAAATCTCTTTTCTTGATTTTTAAAATGCGGCAGTGGAACACATAGTAAACCATTTTTATTTCTTAACTCCTTGTTTATATAGTAAAATGATGAGAAAGAGTTAGGCCATCCTCTTAAAAAGACAGCTCTATTTTCAAAGAAATAACTGCCGAAATTATTTTCTTGGAGTTGTGTAACACTTTCGGGAGATATTTTGTGCTTCTGTACCAGATTCACTAAAAAATGTGCTGCCTCAACAATATCATGTGATAATAAAGAGTTATTATCACTAAAAAGATTATTACTGTTTGATATTAACTCGGTAAAGCTACACATTAAACCTTCATAATTATCTGCGGGGAATATATAAAAAGGTTGGTTGCTAAAAACTTCTGATTGCCCTATTTCAATAAACCTTTCCCAAGTAATTGAATTATAAAGTTCCTTTTTAATATTTTCAAAATCAGGATGTTTCCGTAAAATTTCTTCGTTAACATACATAACTCCAATATCAATGAATAGTGGTAAAGCAACTAACGAATCATTATATATACAAGAGTTTAATGCATTTTGTTCAATTTGGTCTTTTTCTGCTGAAGTAATGTATTTGTCAATCGGCTGAGCCCAATTTTTAAATCTTGAAATCCAAACTTGGTCAACGGAAAATAAATCTATCTGATCACTTCTATTTCTCAAATATTTTGTTAATAATTGTTTTCTTTCATGTGAACTAAATTTTTGTAATGGTAAATTAATCAATTCAACTTTTATCTTGCCCTTATATTCTTCATTAAATAGTTCAATTAATTTACTTTGAGCTGAAGTAATGTTGTCAATATAATGGATTATCACCTCTTTGCTTTCATCTCTAGAATTTCTAGAAGTTGGTTTAATGATAAGATGAAGAATTATTACCGAAACAAATGATATAAAAAATGCTATGTATGCAATTTTAGTTCTTTTTAAGGTTTCCAAGATTATTTTCCCGCATCAGAATTTCTATAGAGTTATTTATTAGAAGAATCAAAGTTATGAAGTTAAAATTCCTCTTTCACTAATTTAAAGATACAAAATTTAATAAACTTAATAATTTTGAGTAAAAATTGATTTTGCTAGAAAGTTTAGAAATAGTTAATCTAATATTATTTAATAAGTGTTTTATATTAATGATAAATGCTGAGTTACTCAAAATGATAAAAGTGTATATTTTATTCAAAAAATTTGTGTCTTAACATAACTAAATTGTCAACTCTTAATGTTAAACATAAATGGCACAAATAATGAGATAGCTTTGGAGCAATATTATTTTTATTATAAATCTAAAGGTATTACTCATGAAAAAAACATTCTTTTTTTTATTTGTTCTTTTTTCTATATCATCAATTTCTGCTCAACCTTACTATGTGGCTGGTGATTTCCAAGGGTGGAGTAATAATACAAACATGATGTATGATGATGCTACTCATGGTGATATTGTCTCTGGTGATGGCATTTATTCATTAGAATTTTCAGTTGCCACTAGTGGCTTCCATGGTTGGAAAGTAACTAATGGGACATGGGATACAACTTGGCCATCTGCCGATTCATGGTTTTATTCCACAACTGACCCCCAAACGGTTCTTTTCACTTTTGATACAAATCCCAAAGGCGATAGTTGGCTGCCAAATCAAGCTATCGTTAATACAAATGAAGTAAAACCAACAGCCTTGGTTGCGGTTGGAAATTTTCAAAGTGAAGAAGGAGAATCCGGAGACTGGATAAACAACAGTACAATAACAGCTATGCACGACGATGGCTTAGATGGTGATTGGCTTTCTGGTGATGGAATCTTCTGTTATCATATGACATCACTACCTACCGGTTCATATTCTGCCAAAGGTGTTAAAACTGGTGAGTGGAATGGATGGGGAACAGATGGTAGGAGCCAAGATGCTAAGAATATCGATTTTATTACAACTTCCAATAATCAAAATGTTTATTTATATGTTGATGTGAATTCCGGAAGAACTATTATCACACTAGATAATCCTTTGCCAGTAGAATTAGTTTCTTTTACTGCAAAAGCGATGGATTTGGTAGTTTTACTCGAATGGGAAACGGCAACAGAAGTAAATAACTATGGTTTTGATGTTGAAGCTTCAAATGATAATGTAAATTGGAATGTTATAGGTTTTGTTGAAGGAAATGGAAATAGCAATTCACCCAAAAGTTATAGCTTTGTAGCAACAGATAATTCTAAGTATTACAGATTAAAACAAGTTGACACAGATGGTGGGTTTGAATATAGTGGTGTTGTTGAAGTTGCAGCAGAATTGAGTTACAAGCTTGCTCAAAATCATCCAAATCCGTTTAACCCAACAACTAAAATCAATTTCTCTATTCCAGAAGTAGCAAAAGTATCAATTACTGTTTTTAATGCTCTTGGACAAGAAGTAGCAGAATTAGCAAATAGAGAATTTGCTGTTGGAAATCATTCAATTGAATTTAATGCATCAAATTTAAATAGTGGAATATATTTTTACAGACTACAAAGCTCAAACTATTCAAAAACTATGAAGATGTTACTAATTAAGTAATCCCGATTACTTTTGTGGGATACACATTTTTATATTGGAGTAACTATAATGTTACTCCAATATGTATTTAATCTTTAAGCTTTTATTTCTGTTAATAATTTTAAAAAGAGATGGGTATGAACGTAATTCCGTTATTTAAAGAAGAATCAAGAAGAGAAATTGAAAAAGTAAATATTGAAATTCCAGCTAAATGGTGGTATTCAAGTTACTCCTCGACTTTTATGGATACATCAAAAACCATTTTTCATGTCTCTGAAACGAATGAACAGCTTATAAATCCTTCCTTACCTACCCCAGGTTGGAATTTACGTTGTGGGGATTATAGAGTTAAGGAAAGTAATATTGATACTAGGGATTATGTTTATTATCGCGATCTTAAACTTAAAATTGCTAAGTATTCACTATATCTTGTAATGGTTGTGACTATTTTTATTATTGTAGAGATTTCTACGCTTTTATCAAAATTATAAATGTTACTTTTTGTTATGCTTCGTAAGGTAATCTTATAATTTGGTGAAAAATGTAGGCAATTCTTAAATATTTTTGTTTCATTTTTATTGGAAATTACCGAATTGAGTTTAAAAGTTTAGATTATTACCCATAATCAACATATTGATAAATTTGCGGAGAATCAAAGACTCTCCGCTCCAAGTTATAAAGTTACAACTTGCAAATATTTAGACTGCAATACAATAATTTGTGGGATTAAATTGAAATTAGAGGAGTTCACTGTATTCTTTAAATTCATCGTTTCATTTTTCCCCAATTGACCAAAAAAACGGAATATCTGTTGTAGGCAGTATCGAATAAACACATTGTGTTAAAAACCTACTTCCGTTTCTACTTCAGCTGTTTTCTTTAAAAAGCAAAAAGCCTTGTAAGTTATTATCTTACAAGGCTTTACTTTTGCGGGGTCAACGAGACTTCCCGAAACTATTCGGGACGACCTTCCTGACCATTTACTAAGAATTCTATATACTTTCTACTTTTCTTCTTCTTAATTTCATTCTCTCTTTTTATTGCTGCTGTTTTTGTTGAATATGATTCCGAATAAACCAACTGCCACGGAATACCTCTTGATGAATATTTTCCCCATCCGCTATTGTGACGTTCTAATCTTAGCACTAAATCATTTGAATATCCAACATAAAATTTATCAATTGTTCGAGAATATAAAATATAAGTGTAATACACTTTTACTCCATTTAAAATTAAAAAAGGAAGACTTTATATCTTCCTTTTTTTGCGGGGTCAACGAGACTCGAACTCGCGACCTCCTGCGTGACAGGCAGGCGCTCTAACCGACTGAGCTATAACCCCAAATTCATCATTTTAAAAATACTTTAAAATGATGAAGCCAAAGTTAAACACAAATTATTTTTTTTGCAAATAAAATTTTCAAAAATCTTTTGAACCGAAACAAACACCAACAGCTTTTGCGGTTAAAACAGCTTGATCGGTTGGTTTAACCAACTTTTGTCTTTGAATTGCACTTTCAATTGTTACGCTTTTTACTTCATTTCCAATAAGTGCTGCCATTCTTCCAAATTTTTGTTTCAAGACCAAATCAATAGCGTAAGTTCCAAATTTAGTAGAAAGAATTCTATCGTAAGCAGTTGGAGTTCCACCACGTTGTAAATGACCTAAAACTGTATATCTGGTTTCTAATCCAGTATTTAATTCTATATTTTTAGCAATAACTTCGGCAACTCCGCCAAGTTGAATTGGGTCAGTTCTTTTAATGTCTTTTTGCTTAATAATTAGTTCACCACCTTTGGGTTTTGCACCTTCGGCAACGCAAACAATGCTATATTTTTTCCCAAGCATAGAACGTCTTTTAACCTTTGCATAAACTGCTTCCCATTCAAAAGGCATTTCAGGAACAAGAATTATATCGGCTCCGCCGGCTAATCCACCGTTTAAGGCAATCCATCCTGCATAACGTCCCATAACTTCAATAACCATAACTCTATGGTGAGAGGAAGCCGTTGTGCGCAATCTATCAATAGCTTCGGCAACAACAAAAACGGCGGAATCGTGACCAAAGGTTAAATCAGTAGCTTCTAAATCGTTATCAATAGTTTTTGGAACTCCGACAATATTCATTCCCAAAGCCATTAATCCTTTAGAAATGTGCATAGTTCCATCACCACCAATTGCTATTAAAGCGTCCAATCCCCACATGTTATAATTTGCGATAGCTTCTTTTGATTTATCAGTAATTCTAATTTGACCATCAACTTCAACAGGCCAATGAAATGGGTCGCCTTTATTTGATGAACCCAAAATAGTTCCACCTTGCGATAAAATTCCAGAAACGTCTTTGTCATAAAGCTCAATAGCTTTTCCTGTAACTAGACCTTCAAACCCGTCAATAATTCCAAGAACTTTAAGTCCGTGGTCCAAAGCTGGCTTGGTAACGCCACGAATAACAGCGTTTAATCCTGGGCAATCACCACCACCGGTTAAAATTCCAATACGCCTAATTTTGTTAACTTTTGCCATAAAATCCTCATAATTTGATGTGCATTTTTAAATATATTTCTGAACCGTTTTGAAATGAATTTTTGTAACCTTCTTCAATTCATCTAAGGAGTTGTTTTTTGCCAAATTTTGAACAATTTGTTCAACTTCTTTAGATGCACCTTTGGGAAAATTATAAAATTCTGTTTTTAATTTATTAAACCATTTATTAAAAGTATCGCGTGCAATAATAGAAGCCGCAGCAACTCCAATAAATCTTTCACCATTAGTAATTTGTAATATATCGATGTTATTATCGGAATTATTTTGCATAATGTTTAATGAGCGATTGCTAAATTTATCAACTATTACATTTTTTGTTGGAAATTTATTTAACAAATTAGAAATTGCGTTGGAATGAGTCCAAATTAATAAAACATTTAGATTATTAAATTGTGGGTAAATTTCGTTATATTTTTCTGGAAGGAGGGAAATTGTTTCAAAATTTTGGGGAAATTCCTCTCTTATTTTTGTTGCTATTTCGGTTATTTGAAATTCCGAAAGTTCTTTGCTATCGCGAACGCCCAATTGTTTGAGACGTAATTTAGCTTTTTCATCCACAAAAAATGCGGTGGTAATTAGCGGACCAAAAACATCACCTTTGCCAGATTCATCACTTCCAATATATTCTTTTGGTTCAATAATTTCTGTAATTTTCTTAACTTCAGCTTCACCAAACAAAATTGGATATATTTGAGAATAAAGATTTGTTTCACTATTTCCTTGTAAAACCGATTTAACTCCATTTTTTCCAAAATAGATTTGAATTTTAACTTTATCTTTGTTGCTTGTAGCCAGCATTTCAAAATGATATTGTTTTTCATCAATTGTTGAGCAAGCCACATTGGTTTTTAAAAGTTTATCTCTGGTTAAAACTATTTTTGCTTTAGCATTTTCTTTAATATTCATAAATGGAATTTTTTTGTTTGCAATATAAAGATATTAAATATTAAAACTCTAAAATCATAAAAAAAGCCCAATTTTAATTAAACAAAATTGGGCAATATTTTTTTGATATAGTATAATAAAAATATCAACTTCTTATTTTGGAATTAAACATTTTGCAATTTCATATTTGAAACGAAATAATCGCGATTCATACGAGCAATATTGCTAATTGAAATTCCTTTTGGGCATTCTGCTTCGCAAGCATAGGTGTTCGTACAACTTCCAAAACCAGATTCATCATGAGCAATAACCATATTTTGAACGCGTTCGTATCGTTCCGCTTGTCCTTGTGGAAGCAAAGCAAATTGAGAAACTTTTGCCGAAACAAAAAGCATTGCGGATGAATTTTTGCAAGCAGCAACACAAGCTCCACATCCAATACACTCTGCAGCATCTAAAGCAAGTGAGGCAACTTCTTTCGAAATTGGAATTGCATTTGCATCTGGAGCACTTCCGGTATTAAACGAAACATAGCCACCAGCTTGTTGAATTGTATCCAATCCAGAACGATCTACCATTAAATCGCGTAAAATTGGAAATGCAGATGCTCTAAAAGGCTCAATATAAACTACTTCGCCTTCTTTGAAAGAGCGCATGTGCATTTGGCAAGTTGCAGTATGTTTTTTATTTCCGTGTGGATGTCCATTTATAACTAAGCCACATGTACCGCAAATGCCTTCGCGACAATCGCTTTCAAAAGCTATTGGAGTTTTACCTTCTAATTCCAATTTATTGTTGAGTTCATCAAACATTTCAAGAACGGATGAATGTGGAGAAACAGCTACTTTGAATTCTTCAAAATTGCCTTTTGCATTGGCTGATTCTTGTCTCCAAATTTTAAGGGTCAAATTAATTTTTGTATCTTTCATTATTTATAACTCCTTGTAGCTAATTTCACAGATTCAAATTCAAGGTTTTCTTTATGTAGTTTCCATTTGCCAGCTTCTTCAAACTCCCAAGCTGCAACGTAGGCATATTCTTCGTCATTACGAATTGCTTCGCCTTCGTCTGTTTGGTGTTCTTCTCGGAAATGCGCTCCGCAGGATTCATCTCTATTGAGAGCATCAACTGCCATTAATTCGCCTAATTCCAAAAAGTCGGCAACTCTGCCAGCTCTTTCAAGATTTAAGTTAATATCTTCAGATTTTCCAACAACTTTAACATCATTCCAAAATTCTTCTCTTAAGCTACTAATTTTTTTGATTACGTCTTTAAGTCCAGCTTCATCACGTGACATACCAACTTTGTCAATTAATAAATCGCCAAGTTTTCTGTGAATATCGTCAACAGTTTGTTTTCCATTAATGGAAAGAAGTTTATTAGAACTTTCATTAACCGCATCTTTTGATTCTTTAAATGGAGCGCTATTTACATCAACTTTTTCTGGTTTTTCACTTCCAAAATAATTGCTAACTGTATAAGGTACAACAAAATAGCCATCTGCAAGACCTTGCATAAGCGCACTTGCACCAAGTCTGTTTGCACCGTGGTCAGAAAAGTTAGCTTCGCCGGCAACAAAAAGCCCAGGTATTGTGCTCATTAAATTGTAATCAACCCATAATCCACCCATTGAATAGTGAGGTGCGGGATAAATTTGCATTGGAACTTTGTATGGATTTTCGGCAGTAATGTTTTCGTACATTTCAAACAAATTGCCATATTTTTCGCGAACTGCATCAAGTCCAACTCGTTTAATTGCATCTGCAAAATCAAGATAAACTGCACGACCACCATTTATTCCTTTGCCTTCGTCGCAAGCGTATTTTGCACTTCGTGATGAAATATCGCGAGGAGCTAAATTTCCAAAAGAAGGATATCTTCTTTCGAGATAATAATCTCTGTCGCTTTCTGGAATTTCGTTTACTGGTCTTTTTTCACCAACAATATTTGGCACCCAAATTCTTCCATCATTTCGTAAACTTTCGCTCATTAAAACTAACTTAGACTGACCTTCGCCGTGTTGAGGAAGACATGTTGGATGTATTTGAGTAAAGCAAGGATTTGCAAAAGCGGCACCTTTTTTATGCGCTCGCCAAGCTGCGGTTGCATTTGACATCATTGCACTTGTTGATAAGAAAAACACATTTGAATAACCACCAGTTGCAAGAACAACTGCTTGAGCTGCATAAGTTTCAACTTCACCAGTTAGTAAATTACGAACGCTAATGCCTTTTGC